>JGI24422J19971_10000791_pt1 | contig 18291 bp, 19 predicted proteins | sample DeeMarSWOR152_54_FD_19971 | JGI IMG/M metagenome (IMG submission 19971) | reverse complement strand
CCTCTGACTGTCCACGGGAACCATTTTTCCAATCATGTGCTCATTTCTATCAGGCTGGATGGATAACGTCAAGGAATTATACAACCGGAGTTTCCTCAATTTTATCGAGAAGGCCGTTGTTTATAAGGGGGATTTAGATACCCGGGAATTCGGAAAACGAGCTCTGAGCGCGAATTAAACCTCATGGAACGATGGAATGTTGGAATATTGGGTGTCGAAAACGGAGAAAGTGCTCCTTTTGCTTCAGGAGCGCTTCGCTTGAGGATCGCTTCGCTGAGGCAAGAGGCAAAGAATTCTTGGCCTTCAGCCTCAAGGCCGCCGCAGGCGGACGCTCCTCCAACCTCTTTCAGGGTAGTACCTATCCATGAACCCATGATTCCAGTATTCCGTTATTCCAATATTCTGGCTGGAGCGAGGCGGACGTTGGAATGGCCGAAAAAAGATTTCTGAGCGGCGAAGAGCGAGTTTTTTCGAAACTTCAAGGGAACGGCTGGAGGCAAGGGAAATAGACATTTCAAGAAAAAAATTTTTCCGGAAAAATCTTGACAGCGAATCCTCGATTCGATAGCTATGAAATATAATTTCATATTATGAAATAGAGGCGTGCTCCAACCAGCCAAAAAAGAGAGAGGAGGTCTTACCAATGAAAGCGGCATTTACCCTTATACCTTCTGAATCGAGGAGGCTGATCGCGAAGGCTGTCGTGCAGATGGAGGAGGTGCGAATCGCAATGGAGAAGGCGTATATCATCTTGAATGGTGGAACGACCAATGGCTTCATCGTCCAGGAGCTCCTGGGATTAGGAGACCTTGAACCTCAAAAATTTACGGCGGGCACGAACACACACAGACTCCTGTGTGTTACCGATGCCGATAAGCGGACGCCCTTTCCAATTATCCTCCACAAGGGGGAAAGGTCTTCGAAAACCCTCCCCGAGGCCTTAGAGGACTTTCATATCGAGACTGTCCTCATCAAAGGGGCAAATGCAGTAGACCGCGAGGGAAATGTCGGCGTAATTACATCGGGTTTCGATGGGGGAACGATCGGGGCAACTATCGGCACGGCCACATCCCAGGGTCTGAGGTATATTTTCGCCGTGGGTTTGGAGAAGATGGTTGCCTCGGTAAGAGAGGCAGCAGCCTGGACAGGGGCAAAGACCCTCGATTACACGCTGGGGGCTGATTTTGGGATGTACTGCATTCCAAACGGAACGGTCGTAACCGAGGTCGAGGCCCTGAACATATTAGCCGACGTGGAAGCGAAACACGTCGCATCCGGCGGCGTCGGCGAATCGGCCGGCTCAGTGGTTCTCGTCATCGGAGGAAAAGAGGCAAACGTCAAAAAGGCGATCTCACTTGTTGAATCGATCAAGGGGGAGCCGCCTTTACAGGGATTTAAGGGTACGTGCAAGGCATGCCTATACGCATGCAAATTCGCTGGATCGGAGGTGGAGGATCTCCCGCCATGGCTACGGGATTGATTCCTCTCACGTGTCGGAAAGCAAGGGCGACGAAATAAGAACTGAAAGGGTATCAAGGACGTTTTCACGAATTGGGCTCGGCGATCAACGGCTGTTTTCATAAGGAGGTTATGATGAAATTCGCACGCTTTGAGTACAAGGGCACTGTCTTGCTTGGGATGGTCAAGGGAGAGGAGATTACCGCTCTCGATGGCTCATTGTTCGAGGGCTATGAGGAGACAAAAACGCACTACCGACTCTCGGATATAAAGCTCCTTCCACCCGTTCTCCCCACAAAGATTGTCTGTATTGGCAGGAACTACAGAGGACACATAGAGGAGATGGGGGCTGAGGTTCCAGAAGAACCAGAAATCTTCTTAAAACCCCCCTCGTCTCTCATCGGACATGGAGACGCCATCATCTACCCTCGGAACGCCGAACGGGTTGACTACGAGGGGGAGCTGGCGGTTGTAATCAGGGACAAGATGAAAGACGTCCCCGAAGATAAGGCCTTGGAGTACGTTCTGGGATGTTCCTGCTTCAACGATGTGACTGAAAGGGCCCTTGTTAAGAAAGATCCGAGTCTGCTGATAGTCGCCAAGGGCTTCGACACCTTCAGTGCCTTCGGGCCCTACGTTGTCACCGATCTTGATCCGGACAACCTGGAAGTGAAGACTTACCTCAACGGGAAGCTGATGCAACATGACAACACGAACCACTGGGTATTTAGCATGCAGCACATGCTCCGCTATGTATCCCAATGCATGACCCTCTATCCCGGCGATATCGTCAGTACGGGGACACCGCAGGGGATCGGGCCTATGAAACCAGGTGATGTGGTAGAGGTGGAGATAGAGGGAATTGGAAAACTACGAAACACGGTGAAGGCCGCCTGAGGGGGACGTTACTCTCTGTGCCGGCATAGATAGGTACGCATACTTACTATGCACGTACTATGCACGTAAAGGAGGGAATGCAAGCAAATCCGAAATCCTCATTTCTAAACCCCAAACAAATACAAAGCACTAATGATCGAATGATCAAAACGTTTAGGATTTGGGCCCCACAATGAAATTAACATCCCTCGACAAGAGCCTCCAGGTCATCGACCTGTTGAGCAAACACCCTGGGGGATTGAGCCTCTTTGAGATGAGCTCCATGCTCGATTTTCCCAAGAGCACGGTCCATCACATTCTCTATACCCTTCTTCCATACGATTACGTTGCCAAGGATCCGGAGACGAGGAAATACTCTCTCGGCTTCAAATTTCTGGAAATTGGCAGGAGGATATTGGACAACATAGACATCAGAAGAATTGCCCGCAGGTACTTACGTGAGCTCCACGATGAATGCAAGGAGACGGTTCATCTGGCCATTTTGAGAGAAGGCAAGGTCATTTACATAGATAAAATCGACACGCCGGCTGGGCTTTCCCTGTCCACGTACATCGGTTTCGCCACCGACCCCCACGCAGCCGCTGGAGGAAAGGTTCTCCTTTCAGAATTATCACCCCCAGAGATNGCGAATATCTATCAAGACAGGCCCCTGCAGGTCTATGGCAAGAACACCATAACCAACCTGNATCAATTGTTGGAGGAATTGGAAACGGCAAGGGATCAGGGATACGCCATTGACGACGAGGAATACTACNAGGGCGTGAGATGCNTTGCCGCCCCCATCAGGGCGGGAGGGGANATTGTAGCTGCTCTGAGCATCACCGGTTCTATCTTCACCATGACCATGGAGAGGATCCACGGCGAACTGAGGGAATTGGTGATGAGGAAGGCCCGGGAGATTTCCTCCGAGCTGAGGTGGTGAGCGAAGGGACAAAGGCGTTCCCCGGAAGTCAAGAGGGAGAAGTTCCTTGAAGGAAATCCGAATTCACGGCAGAGGTGGACAGGGATCCCTGGTGCTGGCTCAATTCATCGCCATTGCCGCCCTCGAGGAGGGAAAGTTCAGCCAGGCCTTCCCCTTTCTTGGAGCAGGCGGGGAGAGGAGGGGAAAAGCGATCCAGGCCTTCGTCCGGATTGACGATCGGTTCATTCGCCTGCGCAGCCGTGTCCATCGCCCCGATTACGTCATTGTCCAGGACGCAACTATCCTCGATGAGATCGATGTATTGGAAGGCCTTAAGGAGGGTGGAACGGTTCTCATCAATACGGAAAAGTCGTTTTCACCTCCCACGGGAAGGGGTCTGATTCGCTGGGTTGAGGTCCCAGCTTCCAGGATCGCCATGGAGGTTCTGGGTAGACCGCTGATGAATGCCGCCCTCCTGGGGGCATTCAGCCTCGCGACGAGCGAAATAAGCCTTACCTCCGCTGAGAAGGCCATTGAGAGGCGTTTTCCCGGCGAGGTGGCACTCCAGAACGTGAAGGTCGCGAGGAAAGCATACGAATACTGTCGAGAGGAGGGGCTGTGAGAACGAGCATCGGCGCCGTTGTTGAGGGGGGGACTTCCCTCAACTACAAGACGGGAAACTGGCGCGAGTTTCGTCCTGTGTTCGTGGCCGGGATTGCTCCATGCAGGGAGGCCTGTCCCGCCGGAATCGATATTGCCCGTTTCATACGAGAGGCAAAGTCCCAACAGTTTGACCGTGCCTGGCACACAATCATGGAGGAGAACCCCCTTCCCAGCATTTGCGGCCGGGTGTGTGCCCATCCCTGTGAAGAGGCTTGCAATCGGAAGGAATTTGATGAACCGTTGGCCATCAACTCGCTGGAGAGGTTCGTGGGCGACCACGGGCTCAAGAACGCGATGATGGTGGCGACTCCGAAGGCCGAAAGGAGGGAAAGGGTTGCCGTCGTGGGTTCCGGGCCGGCTGGGCTTTCATGTGCTTACCACCTGAGGAAACTGGGCTACGGCGTTGAGGTCCTCGAGCGTTCACCATCGGCCGGTGGAATGCTGAGATGGGGCATCCCCGAGTATCGGCTTCCGGGAACGATCCTGGACGGGGAGATAGAAAGGCTTCGCACCATGGGAATCGGGATCAAGACCCGGGTTTCCCTTGGGAAGGAGTTCCTGACCGAGGGTCTCAAGGATTTCAGGGCCATATTCCTGGCATTGGGGGCCCAAAGGGAATTGGGCTTGGGCATTCCCGGGGAGAACTCCCCAGGGGTAGTTTCAGGCCTGGATTTCCTCAGGGGAGTAAACGAGGGACGTCCCGCCGCATTGGGAAAACGGGTTGTCGTTATTGGTGGGGGAAATACCGCCATCGACGTTGCTCGAACCGCTCTCAGGTTCGAATCAAGGCTCACCCTGATCTATCGCAGGACCCGCCAGGAGATGCCGGCAATCCCGGGCGAGGTCGAGGAGGCAAAGAAGGAGGGGGTCGGTATTGAGTTCCTCACTTCCCCCGTGGGAATTACGGCGCGAAAGGGCCAAGGGCTTCGACTGGAATGCATGAGAAACCGGATGGGAAAACCAGGCCCGGACGGGAGGAGAAGGCCGGTACCCATAGAGGGGTCGAACTTCTCCATTGAGTCGGATACCATCGTTGTCGCCGTTGGGGCCGCTGGGGATCCGCAAGGCCTCGCCGAGTCCCTGCAGTGGATCGAGGCGGGGATTGCGGTGGACGAATGGGGCTTTACCGGCCTCCCCGGTATTTTCGCCGGCGGTGATCTCACGCCGGGACCTCGAACGGTTTCTCACGCCATTGGCTCAGGTAAGAAGGCGGCCCTGGCCATCGATGCCTTTATCAACGGTTGGGATAAGGACCTCGCCAAATCGGTTTTCCTGGGAAATCGGGGAAGCCTATCCATGGAGGATTGGGTCAATCCCCCTCCGACGGCCAGGCGAAGCGATCGTGTTGTCGGCTACGAGGATTTGAACCGGCTCTACTTCGGGCCGAGTCCACGGGAAGGGATGCCACAAATCCCCGATGAGGCCAGGAGGATTGCGTCATTTGATGAGGTGAACCTGGGGTTCCCCGGGGAAATCGCGATTCAGGAGGCCGAACGCTGTTTCGGATGTGGGACGTGTAGCCTGTGCGAGAACTGTTACACCTTCTGTCCGGATAGCAGCGTTTGGAGAAAAGACCCCCACGAGACCTTTGAAATCGATTACGAGTTCTGCAAGGGCTGCGGCATCTGCGCCCACGAATGTCCGTCCCGTTTTATCGAGATGGTTCGAGAGGAAAAATAGCCATGGAGAAGGTGGAAATCCTCGAGGGATCAATGGCCGTTGCCCTGGCGGTCAAGGCCTGTAAGCCAGGGGTCATCTCGGCCTACCCCATAAGCCCCCAGACACACATCGTTGAGGTCCTCGCCAAGATGGTGGCAGATGGCGAATTGAATTCCCAATACGTCCTCTCCGACTCGGAATTCTCAGCGGCCTCCATTGTTTACGGAGCCAGTGCGGCGGGAGTTCGAAGTTACACGGCCTCATCTTCCCAGGGGTTGCTCCTCATGACCGAGGTCATCTATAATGCAGCGGGGACGCGTCTCCCCATGGTGCTGACTGGAGTAAATCGGGCTCTTTCCGCTCCCATTAGCATTCAGGTGGATCATCAGGATACCCTTTCGTTGAGGGACTCGGGCCTGATTCAATTCTACGTGGAAAGCGCCCAGGAGGCCTACGACATGCACATCCAGGCCTTTCGCATCGCGGAAGATCCCGACATTTTGCTCCCCGTGATGATCTGTATGGACGGATGGGTGCTCACCCATTCCTACGAGCCGGTCGAATTGATTGGTCAGAAGGCAATTGATGCCTTCCTCCCGCCCTATCGGCCGGTTCACTGCCTGGATCCGGAACACCCCCTGACCTTCGGCTCCTATGCCGAGGATGACGTTCTCATGGAATTGAAGTACATGATCCAAGGGGCCATGGAAAAGGCAAAGGTCAAGATCGAAGAAATCGCATCGGACTTCCATCGAATCACCGGACACCCCGGCGCGACTCTCGTTGAGGCCTATGAGACCGAAAAGGCGGAGGTGATCCTGATCGGGATGGGATCGTTGGTGGGAACCATGAAGGAGGCGATTGATGCCATGAGGTCCGACGGAATATCCGTCGGGCTCATGAAGGTTTGTAGCCATCGTCCCTTCCCGGCTGAGGCCATTCTTGATTGCTGCCAGAAGGCACAGGCCATTGCCGTTCTGGATCGAGGCTTCTCCATGGGAAGCGAAGGACCTCTGTCCCTGGATGTGAAGGCCGCGCTCTCCAATCTCGAAAGGCCGCGCATCTTCAGCTTCATTGCAGGCCTTGCCGGGAGGGAGATCACAACGGAGACGATCCGGAAAATAACAATGGAAACCATGAAAGCTGCGAAATCCCGCCGGGTCGTGCGGGGCAGCCAGTGGGTCGATTTGAACCGCTCAATTCTGTAGGAGAAGAAGATGGTTCCAAGAAAAGACGAGCAGGAGCTCTTTGCCCCTGGCCACCGGGCGTGCCCGGGCTGTGGCGAGGCCATCGCGACGCGCTGGATCTTGAAGGCGACCGGCGCCAACGTCATCATCGTCTCGCCCACGGGGTGTCTCGAAACCTTTTCATCGCCCTATATGTTTTCGCCCTGGAGGGTCCCCTGGGTTCATCCCCTCTTCGAGAACGGGGCTGCCGTGGCCTCGGGCATCGAGGCCGCCCTCAGGTATAAGGGGCGATCGGATATCAGGGTAGTCGTCATTGGGGGGGACGGTGCCACCTTCGATATCGGCATGGGCGGCCTTTCGGGGATGTTCGAGCGAGGCCACCCCGTTCCCTACATCTGCTACGATAACGAGGCGTATATGAACACGGGCGTTCAACGGTGCAGCTCCACGCCCCTCTTTGCCAGCACGACGACCCAGCCAGCCGGCCGCAAGTCGTGGGGCAAGGACCGACCCAAGAAGAACATGCCGGCCATTGCGATGGCCCATGACATCGACTACGTGGCAACCGCCTCCGTCTCCTATCCCAAAGATCTCCACGATAAGGTCGAAAAAGCACTGACCATGGAAGGTCCCTCCTATATTCAGGTCCACACGCCCTGCTGTACCGGATGGGGCTTTCCCCCTGAAAAGACCATCGAGATCGGCCGATTGGCGGTGAACACGGGCTTGGCGCCGCTGTTTGAAATGGAGGCAGGAGAAGTTACCTCCGTCCACAGGATAGGGGAAAGGGTACCGGTGGAGGAATACCTGATGGCCCAGAGCCGCTTCAAACATCTCATGGGAAGCGAGGAGGGAAGGAGGGAGGTGGAGAAAATACAACGGGTTGCGGACCAGAATATCGAGAGGATGGGTCTGCTTTAAAATTAAATCTCTAGGAGGTGATATCAATGAGGTTCAAGGACAGAGTGGCAATTGTTACCGGTAGCGGTCGAGGGATAGGGAAAGAGACCGCGCGTCGCTTAGCGGCGGAAGGAGCGTCAGTGGTGATAAGCGATATCGATTTCGATATGGCGCGGGAAACTGCCAAGGAGATAGAGGATTCCTTCAAAACCAAGGTTTCCTCCGTTCATGCCGATGTCAAGAAAGGGAAAGATATCCACGAGTTGGTGGAATCTACCCTGAGGGACTTCGGGCATATTGATATCCTCGTTAACAATGCGGGAATCATGTATCCGACCAAGATGGACGATGTTTCAGAGGAAGAATGGGATGAGGTCCTCGATGTGAACCTGCGGGGCGTTTTCTTCTGTTCCCAAGCCGTGAGTCCCTTCATGAAGGAACGACGACATGGGAAAATCCTCAACATAGCATCAGTTGCGGGAAAGATCGGGGGCGTTGCCTCAGGAGCCCATTATTCCGTCTCCAAGGCCGGCGTTATTTGCCTTACCAAAATGTTCGCAAAAGTATTAGCTCCCTTTGGTATAACGGTAAATGCCATTGCACCCGGCCCGGTAGATACGGCTATGAGCCAGCTCTTTTCCCCTCAGGAGAGGGAGGATTTAATAAAAATGTGTCCGCTGGGCAGGTTTGCCGACACCGGTGATATTGCTGAAGCCGCACTATTCCTGCTTTCCGACGCGGCAAAGCACATCACCGGCGAGATCCTGGATGTCAACGGGGGCATGTTTATGGATTAGCGAGATATTACCCGTAATGATGTCAAATAAAGGAGGACCTATGCAACGGAAAGGCAGAAAAAAGGAGCTTCTGGAGAAGGCCTACGAACTTGGATTTGAATACGAAAAAACATACAAAGGGTGCTCCCAGTGTGTCATCGCGGCAATACAGGATACCCTGGAAATCAGAGACGACAGCGTGTTTAAGTCAGCCACCGGGCTGGCAGGGGGCGGAGGGCTGACCGGAATAGGAGACTGCGGGGCCTATGCCGGAGGGGTAATGGTTCTCAGCCAACTCTTGGGGCGTGAGCGTTCACGTTTCGACGACCCCGAGCGAATTCGGTTTAGGTCCTTCGATCTTGCCAAGAAATTAGGGGATCAGTTCCTCGACGAATTTGGAACCATCATCTGCCGCGACATCCAAACAAAGATATTTGGGCGTCCGTATTACCTCAGAGATCCGGAGGAATTCAACAAATTTGAAGAAGCCGGCGCTCACCGCGATAAGTGTCCAGATGTGGTGGGAAAGGGCGCCCAGATGGCCGTGAAAATAATCCTGGATGAGGGCCTCGTCGATCTCGATCCGCCCAAGAGATGAAGCTCAAAGATTCAAGGTAGAATAAACGCCCGGCTCTCGATTTACCGGAGGATTCTATGCGGTTTGAAGGATACCGAAGGAAGAAGGGTAACGTGGGGATCCGGAACATTGTGGCAGTCATTCCCTGTACAGGGTGCATTAATGAACTCCCCACACTCATCAGCCAAGGGATTCCAGGAACCATGCCCCTGGGACACAACCTCTCCTGTTCTCACCTTGGGAACGATCTGGAGCGCTCCCTAACGACTCTGGCGAATCTCGCGGGAAATCCGAACGTATATGGTGTCGTTCTTGTGGGTATGGGGTGCGAACAGATGTCCCCTGAAAAGATCTATCAAGACATCCTTCAATTTGAAAAACCGGTTGAGCTCTTAACACTCCGGGACCTCGGGTCCTGGGACGAGGTGGTCCGAAGAGGGAGAAATGCCGCCCAGAAGATGGCAAACGAGGCCGCTGACCTTCAACGAGAAGAGGCCGAGCTCGGAGAAATGACCTTAGGCATCAAGTGTGGAGGCTCAGATACAACGTCTGGAGTGGCATCTAACCCGGTTGCGGGGTTTGTAGCTGACCGGATCATTCGGGAAGGCGGAACGGTAATCTTTACCGAAACCCCCGAGATCATTGGGGCTGAACACCTGTTGGCTAAACGGGCAGTCAACAAGAAAGTGGCAGCCCGGGTGCTAGACGTTGCGGAGACCACAGAGCGCCGTGTAAAGGAGATGGGGGTTGATCTTCGAGGATCTGAACCGACCCCTGCAAATATTCAGGGAGGACTCACTACGATAGAGGAAAAGTCACTCGGCGCCATAATAAAGGCAGGGAATGCCCCCTTGCAGGGTGTCTTGGACTATGGGGAACGACCGTCGGGGAAGGGGCTCTATTTTATGGATGGGCCGGCCCGAACCTCCCAACTTCTGGTGGGAATTGCCGCGGCTGGTTGCCCTTTAATGATTTTCTCCATGGGTGGCGGTTTGCCATCCCTCCTCCCAATGCTTCCGGCTGCTCCGGCTCGATTCCCGCTAATGCCCGTGCTTAAGATCTCAGGAAACCCTGATGGGTACGAGAAAAGAAAAGATATCATTGATGTTTACGTGGGGACCGTGGTTGAGGCTGAAGAAACCATCCAGCAAGCGGGTGAAAGACTCCTCCACGAGCTTGTGGCGGTGGCATCGGGGAAAAAACAAACCCACTTCGAGCGAGGAACATACGAGGAGATCATGCTTATTCAAATCGATGGCCCATCCCTATAAGGGGAAAACGGGAACAAGATTTCAACCCCTCAGGTCGATTAACCCGCATAAAGGAAAGGAATTACAGTGAAAATATCAGGCTATGTGAGGCCCGATGGATCCGTGGGATACAGGAATCATATCGCTATCCTTCCCTCAGTGAGCTGTGCCAACGATGTGGCCTTGAGGATAGGACGCATGTATCCCAACGTCCTCGTACTGGCTCACCGACAGGGGTGCGGTCAACTCGGGGATGATAAGGATCAAGCGGCTCGGACGTTGGCCGGCCTGGGGAAAAATCCCAACATCGCCGGCTCGCTGATCATAGGGATGGGGTGCGAGTCCATCACCGCTGAATACCTGGCCGATGAGATTTCGCAGACGAAAAAGATGGTGGAAACCCTCGTTGTCCTCGATGAGGGAGGGCTACCGGCAGCCCTTCCCAGAGGAACAAGAGCTCTTGACCTGATGCTTCGCGAAGCTTCCCAGATGAAGAGGGTTCCCTGCGACGTGGAAGGGTTGATCCTGGGAATCAAATGCGGGNTGACGGATACTACCTCNGGCATCACCTCGAATCCGGCTACGGGAATCGCAGCGGATATGCTCGTCGCCTCCGGAGGAACGGTCATTTTCGGGGAAACGCCCGAGATCATCGGAGCGGAACACATCCTGGCCAAAAGGGCGACAAGCCGCGANGTTGAGGAGAAGCTCTATCGCCTCGTGAACCAGTGTGAGGAGAGGGTAAGGGCTTCGGGCATGGATATCCGTGGAGCCAATCCCGCCCCGGGCAATATCGCCGGAGGAATCACCACCATCGAGGAGAAATCCCTCGGGGCCATCAAGAAGGGGGGCGGGACGAGGCTGCAGGGCGTGCTCAACTATGGTGAGATCCCCAAGGGGAGGGGGTTGTTCTTCATGGACGGTCCGGGCCGCACCCCGGAAGCCCTGACTGGCCTCAGCGCCACTGGGGCTCAGATTATCATTTTCTCCACAGGCGGCGGGTCACCCGCGGGGACGCTCATCTCACCCGTTATAAAGGTAACGGGAAATCCCCATACGGCTCAGCGGCTGAGTGGTCATATTGATGTCGATGTCAGTTCCATTCTCAGGGGGGAAGAAACGGTGAAAAAGGCCGGGGAGAGAATCTTCCAAGAGCTCTTGAACGTAGCGTCAGGGAAGGCCACCAAAGCGGAGGCGTTGGGATACGGCACGATCAGCGTCTGGAACATCGGCCCTCCTGTGTAGATTCGAGCCCCCCGCAGGCGGAAAGGAATACAATGAAGCGCGCTATCATGATCGATCCGGAGGATACGGTTGCGACTCTGCTCAGCGATGCAGAAGCTGGGGAACCCATTTACATCGTCAGGGCCGATGGTAAGGAAACAAAGGCTCTCAAGGCCCGCGAACCCATCTCCATGGGGCATAAGGTTGCCCTTATGTCGTTGAAGAAAGGCGACAAAGTCATGAAATACGGGGCGGTCATAGGCCAGGCAATTCGCCATATTCGGGAAGGGGATCATGTCCACGTCCACAATATGAAAAGCCTTCGTCTCGTGATACCCCTAAACGCATCTCGAATTCCCAAATGACCGAATGAGGAGGAGAAATGGAATTCCTGGGTTACCAAAGACATGACGGACGAGTTGGGATCAGGAACTTGATCTTAATTTTTGCCGTTGTGGAGTGTGTTGAAGGAATCGCTCGAAGAATTTCGGAGCAGGTGAAATCCACCGTGGCCGTGACTCACCACTATAGCTGCCTCCATTTGGGAAATGAGCAGGTTGTCAATACCATGCTGGGTATTGCCGAGAACCCAAATATTGCTGGCTTTATTCTGATCGGAATGGGATGTGAAGCCTTTCGAGCTGAGATCTTTTCCGAAAGGCTTTCGAAAAGCGGGAAACCCATGGAAATTCTCGGATGTCGGGAGATGGGCGGTCTTGTCCGTACGATCGAAAGCGGAGTCGAAATAGCCAGGAACATGGAGGGTGAGATAAGCACGCAAAGGAGAAAGCCCTTTGCACTCGATCACCTCGTCGTAGCCGTGAAATGCGGCGGCTCGGATGCCACATCGGGGTTGGCGGCTAACGCCAGCGTTGGATTCGCCGTGGATCAGCTCATAAAACAAGGAGCCTCCGTGGTTTTTACGGAACCCATCGAAGCCATCGGTGGAGAGACAGAGCTTTACCGAAGGGCCGCCCATGAGAGCATTCGTAAGAGGATTGAGAAGGTCATCGTCAATGAGGAGAAATACTGGAAAATGCCCGGTGCAAGGATGGAATTTATGTGTAAGGGCAACATAGACGGTGGCCTGTCGAGTATCGAAGAAAAATCCCTTGGGGCCCTGCATAAGACAGGCAAGTCCCCCATCGTGGGGGTACTGGAAAACAGCGCCCGAAAATGTGAACGCCCCACAGCCCCAGGACTTTACTTCCAGGATGGGACCCACCTCGATGCCCAGGCAGTCACTAATCTGGCTGCTGCCGGTGCACAGATCTTGGTCTTCACAACAGGTGTAGGGGCTTCCTTTGAAGGTCTCATTACCCCCACCATACGGGTATGTGGAAATCCGACATCGTTCAAAAAGGTCAAGTCCGATATGGACATCAACGCGGGAACCATCATCGAGGGGAAGGAATCAATAGAAGAGGTCGGCTCCAAAATTTTCCGCGAGATCATCGAGGTGGCATCGGGGAAGAAAACCAAACTTGAGGGCCTCATTCCGGGAGTGTTCGATGTTCTCCGGCCTGACCCCAGGCTGGATATGCTGGCCGGAATCTCCCGGCGCCTTTAACCGAATGGTCGTTTCCTCGATTTATGTAGGCCGGATCAAGAGAATAAAAGGAGGGAGCACATTGAAGATCGCAATGGTTATGGACCCAAAGGACAACGTGGCCACGCTCTTATCGGACGTCGAAAAAGGGGAAACAGTTCAAGTCAGGCTGGGGGAAGAATCGAGGGAAGAGAAAGTAGGGGAACCGATTCAGTTCGGTCACAAATTCGCCCTGAAGAGAATAGCAAAAGGGGAAAATGTGGTGAAGTACGGCGAGATCATCGGCCGGGCAACTCAAGACGTGGACACGGGATACCATGTCCACGTGCATAACGTCGAAAGCTTGAGGGGTCGGGGTGATAAGCGCTAAAGCGAGACCGCTGCGGGGGGCTTACTTGTTCTTCTCCCGCCACTCCCGCCACTTGGCATGATCCTGACCGAAGTCCTTACCCGTTATCTCCTGAAGGGCCAATGCCGCTTTCTTTCTAACGTCCTTAATCTCATCCTTCAGCGCTTCAATGAGGGGCTCTACCGCGCGGGGGTCCTTTATCTCCCCAAGTGCCCATGCTGCCATTGCTCGGACATACACATTGTCATCCTTCAGGGCAGCAGCTAAGGGCTCCACTGCGCGGGGATCTTTCATGTCCCCCAGCGCCTGTGACGCAAACCATCGGGCCTGCCATGACGGGTCCTTCAGGTCAGCAATGAGGCGCTCCAGCTCGCCTGATTCCTTTGTCTGGGCCAGCAAATCTGTTGCATAGTGCGGGACCACAAGGGTAACTGCGGCCAAAACGGCTAGAATTATCATCTTTCGTCTCATGATTTCCTTCCTTTCCCTGCCTGAAGCGGTAGGTAGCCGGCTTTTTTCGCCTCCCACACCATGAGGCCCCTACCCCCCTTTCCGCAGGTTCTCTCTCGCTCTCTCGATTCTATAACTCGGGAATAATTCAAAGTCAATTTTTTTTAACGACCCTCCCTCTGCTTCTCCTGATTGTGATTGCAATTTCCCTCTGTTATTATAGGTCAATACTGAAAAAGCCAAATCATCCCTGCGACTGCGACGTACGAGAATGCCGGAAGAGATACATACATGAAAAACGTAAGCTTAATGTTAGCTACTGCCTTGGTCTTAATCGTTGCAGATGGACTGGTCACACAGGCTGCGGTCGAAAGACCCATCTGTACCGACATTGGAAGCCAGCGTTATCCAGCGATATGGGAGGACCGGATCATCTGGATGGAAGTCCAAAACGGAAACTGGACCATCACCCTGTATGACCTGACCACTGGCGAAGGAAAACGAATACATACCGGCCTCGCGAGCCCGCGTTATCCAGCGATATCGGGGGACCGCATCGTCTGGGCGGATGTCCGCAATGGAAACTGGGATATCTACCTGTATGACCTTGCCAGCGGCACCGAAACAAGAATATGCGCCCACCCCGGCCTACAAAAGAATCCAGCGATATCCGGAGACAGGATTGTCTGGGAGGACTGGCGTCATGGAAATCCGGATATCTACATGTATGATTTGTCCACCGGTAAAGAAATAGCGATATGTGCCGATCCCACCTTTCAAGAGGATCCAGCAATATCGGGGAACAAGATCGTGTGGATGGATTTCCGCAACGGAAACTGGGACATCTACCTGTATGACCTTGCCACTGGCACCGAAACACCGGTATGCACTGATCCCTCCTCCCAACGGTATCCAGGTATATCCGGAAACCGAATCGTCTGGGCGGATCCCCGCAAAGGGACGTGGGATATCTACCTGTATGACCTTGACAATGGCACCGAAACACAGATAACCGCCGGCCTCAACAGCCAACGTTATCCATCGATATCAGGGGACAGGATCGTCTGGGAGGATTATCGGAATGGAAACGCGGACATTTATCTGTATGAGCTGGGCCGATGAAGATCGATCAATCTATCCTAATGGGGTATTTCCCATATTTTTGGATGGCCTCGGCCATGGCGAGCACATTCTCGGGCTTGCAGTAGGAAGGAATGCTGTTACCGCTCGAGACAATGTAGCCCCCTCCGGGCGCAACCTCCCTTATTCTCTTCCTCACCTCTTGTTCCACCTCCTCCGGGGTGCCGATGGAGAGCGTGTTCACATCGATATTTCCGAGGAGGCAGACCTTACGGCCATACCTTTTCTTCACGTCATTGATATCCATCGCCCCGGGTTCAACGGGGTGGATTCCCCTCACCCCCAGATCGATGAGGTCGTCAAGGAGCGGGAGGATATTACCGTCACTGTGGTGCACCCAGGGAATGGTAATCTTCTCCGCTACCTTCCGTATCTTTGGCACGACAACATCACGAAAGAACTTCGGGGAGAAGAGCGGAGCAGCCTTCCAGGCCAAGTCATCGCTCGACCATAGTATGTCGAAATCAAGCTGGCAGATCCTCTCGACCACAGCAGTTGCCCATCTGCAGTAGGCATCCATGACCTTTTCAACCAACTCCGGATTGTCATAGAGGGCATAGGAGAATTGTTCCATTCCCATGCTCAAGTAGGTTGGCGAGACTCCCAACCTGGTCGAAAAAATGAGCGCGAACTCGCCCTTCTTCCTGGCGTACTCCTCAGGTCCAACATAAAGGCTATCATCGTATGGATCGGGAAAGTCCAAGAGCTCAAGGTCCTTCTCACCTCGAATGAGTCCCTTTCCATAGAAGATCCGCCCATCCTTTCCCTTTATCTTTTCGGCAAATATTGGGGCTACAAGCCTGTAGCTGATATTGTCTCGGTGAAGCAACCGCGATAGGGCCTTTTCCTCATCAACTGATCGGCGAAAGGTGGCAACCTCCGGAATTTCCTCGGGAGATTCCAGGTCCAAGAGCTTTGCGCCCACCATCGGATCGATGCTCGTTTCACAATAGGGAACCCGATCAGGCTCCCCTCGGTTCAAAGCACAGAGGAACCTCTCTCTTGGCGTCATCTTCACAAAATCATCTCCCCCCTGGTTATAGGCCCATATCCCTCTCCTCTTCCGTGATACATTCATCCAAGATCTTCACGGCCTCATCAATCTCCCCCCTCTGAATGGTCAGAGGAGGCGCAAACTCAAGGGCCTGCCCCATAGTTTTAATGATCAACCCCTTCTCCTTGGCCCGATTAATGATGCTCAGTATCCGGTCCTGGGGAAATGGGGCCCTACTCTTCTTATCCGTTGTCAGATCGAGGGCTGTCCATAATCCCGTCCCCCGTGCCTCACCCACCGTTGGATGCGATTCGAGTGTCCGCAGGCCCTCTAGGAAATGGACCCCCATTTTGGATGAATTCCGAATCAGGTTCTCCCTCTGCATAATCTCGATATTCTTCAACGCCACTGCGCAGGAAACGGGATGATTCCCATAGGTGTGAAGGTGTTGAAAAATCTCCACGGGCTCTATGACGTCATCGGTACATCCAACCCCTCCAAGGGGGACATAGCCGCTGGAAATGCCCTTTGCCATGGTTATTATATCGGGGTCAATATCGAAATGCTCGACTCCGAACCACGTGCCAGTCCTCCCAAATCCACAGATAACCTCATCGATAATGAGAAGAATCCCATACCTATCGCAGATGTCGCGCACAACCTTCCAATACTCAGGTGGAGGCGACAATGCACCGAAGGCTTGCTGGATCGGCTCTCCAATAAAGGCCGAAATCTGCTCGGGATCCTCGAACTCGATGCTCCGCTCCACATCCCTCGCACAGGCCAGATCACAGGCGGGATATGTCAAATGAAGTGGGCAGCGGTAACAGTAAGGGGACTCGACAAAGACGGTCCCCGGCATAACGGGATCCATGATCTGCCGCATGGGCAATACCGTGCCCAGGACGCTCAAGGCCCCACCGGTGACTCCATGGTAAGCCCCCCTCCTTGAAATGATCTTGTAGCGCCTCTTGTCACCCCTGTAGTAATGATAGTGTCTGGCCAATTTGATGGCTGTCTCGACCGCCTCAGATCCGTCGCACACGAACGTGAACCTGTTGATCTTTCCCGGCGCAATTTCCGCCAAGACTTCCGCAAGTTTCATTGCCGGCATGTTGGAGAATAGCATGGGCGTAAAATACGAAAGTTGGCATATCTGATCATAGGCTGCCTGAGCCATTTCCCTCCGCCCATAGCCCACATGAACCGGCCTGGTGACGCCAGAAACAAGATCAAGGTAGCTTTTCCCATCCCCATCGAAAACCCGAACCCCTTCTCCTCTCGTAATAACGGTAATTCCCTCCTTCACCCGTTCCCTCGGCGTCCGCTGAAGAATGAGATGAGACGTATCATCCATCGTTATTTTTCCAGCCTCCATCTTCTTGCTCCTTTCACAAAGGGGAATAAGCCTTATTTTCTATCCGTTGGGTTGCTGACGCGGGGTTAATATCCGCCCTTCTCCCCTTAGGGTATCGAAGGGATCTGGTCGTGAACAGGCCTCTATGTTCGAGGAGGCCAGGTGGGGCGGGGCGATAGGTACCGCTCTTTCAGCCCCTCCACGGTGAACTCTTTGGACTTGCAGAAATTGATTACCGGGCGCTCCCAATCCTCGACGAGCTGAGCGGCTCTTGGTATGTCCCGCGCTATCTCCAGGGGAACGGAGATAACGCCGTGCTTGTCGCCCATGACCAGGTCACCAGATCTCACGGCCAATCCACCCACCTTGACCGGAATGCCCACCTCCACCAGGTGTACATAGGCGTGGGAAACGCTCACGCAGCTTGAGAAGAAATGGAACTCTATTTCTCTTACCTCATCCATGTCCCGCACGGATCCATCAGTCACCGTGCCGACACACCCCAGGGCCTTGTGTATGTTGGCGTTCACCTCTCCCCAGAAGGAACCGATAACGGGGTCGTCTATGTCGTGGATGACCGCCACCCTCGGCTCTGGGATCTTCAGGATTTCCTCCCACCATTGAGGCGGTTGAATTCTGCGGCCCTCCGGGGAATTGGCGCTTATGATGGCGGTGACCGCGTAGCCTATCATGGGCTCCAATTCGGGAAAGACACACTCGATCTCCGGGAGCATGAACCCCTCGTTGCGAGGGCGAATATCAAAGAGCTCGATGGCATTGGATATGGCGGGCGTCGGCCAGCGGCGTAGCGCCTCCAGCCCTTCCGTGCTCAGGTACTCGGACATCTCTCACCTCCTCGTTGTTTTCCCTCCTTGTTGCGGCTTCCTTGGGAGAACCATTTCGCAGGGATCTTATAACCTCATCAGCCATTTTGTCAAATAGAAACGAGAAAACTCTGGG
>JGI24422J19971_10000790_pt1 | contig 18295 bp, 17 predicted proteins | sample DeeMarSWOR152_54_FD_19971 | JGI IMG/M metagenome (IMG submission 19971) | reverse complement strand
AGGGTCACCTCGAAAGCAGGGGAAGCGAAAGGACAAGGGTTTTCGCTAATCAAAAATAGAATTTGATATATAATCGACAGGTTATGGAAATACACCCTATAGAACTCCGGAACCTCCAGTCAAACCTAACCTATTGATTTTTAAGCCTATTGCCTGCCCTGTGGAATAATCTTTTACCATTACCTAAGACTGTAATTGACTTGTAGGATAGACCGTGTTTCTCCGTTAACCATGTCCCTATTCCACAGGGTGAAGGTATGGGTATCTTTTTTTGATTATGCCCCCCATAGTCAAATCGCGCGGCAGTTTCAAAATGGTGTATATAGGCTTTCGCAATGGATTCCATTGATTGGTCAGAAATACACCATTTTGAAACTGCCCTGTATAGCCCCCTCTTTGAGGGCATAAGGCAAAAAAAGAGATACCCATACCCTTAACTTTGACGTACCCTGCGTGAGATGCCTTTGCCGTTGACATACAGGGGCCTTTACGCTATACTAAGAGTGTCCAAAAAGAGCATTATTTCAGCTTCTTATCGTTCATGACCGTGCCAACTGCCAGCCCACCAGAGCAAAATACCCTGCCCAGCGGCATCACCGATTTTATGGTCGCCTTTGTCCGCGCCATCAATACAGCCCGCCTCTATGCGAGCGGCCATGACCTGTTCAAAAAGCACACCCAACAGCTTCATACCAAGCTCCGCGAGGCCATGGCGGATCGCGATTCCCTCTTTCTCGGCTGCGCCAGGGATGCCATTTTCCTTGAAGGCGCCTTTTATCGGGCCAGGGACCCCAACGTCCAGAAGTTCCTGAAATTCTTCCACTCCCTGAGAATCTCCCACGTGCTCCTTTACAAAGAGATCACCACCGAGGAGCTCGAATCCTTCATCGGGCTTCTGGCCGGGGCGCAGCAAGGCCAAGGCGATGAGGTCTCTTCGGCCTTGATGCGCGAAAATATCAGGCACGCAAGGCTTGGCATCATGGACTATACTATCTTCTCCACCGCTCAAACAGTAGCGGCCCAGCTCTCCCAAACCACCGAGGAGGAGGCGATCTGGCGACAGCTGATTCTCCAACCTGCGGGGACCGGGTCCTTCAATCTTAGCCCGGTCCAGACCGAGCGGGTGACCCACCTCTCTGAAGACGTTGAGGAGTTAAAGAAGCTGCTCCTGCAGATGGATGCTGATATGCTGAAGACACAGGAGGGGATCTCCATTGCCCATCGTGGCCTCCTGTTGGGTGACTTTATACAGAACCTGGGTGACATGCTGTCTGGCATTGCCCCGACGAAAGGAAAACTCCTTGCCCAAAACGTCGGGAGCGTACTTGACTCCCTTGAGCCACAGCTGAAAATAGGGATCCTCGGCGCGGTTGCGCCCGGTGATCTGAGGGAAGAGAGCGATGTCTTCCATGAGATTCTTCAGGCAGTGCCTGCCCGCCAGCTCGTTTGCCTGCTTTACGATGCCATGAAAGGGGCAGGCCCAAAGTCACCCTGTTTCGGCAATCTTCTCAACCGGGCCCTGACAAGGTACCAGGAGCCAGGCATGCTGTTGAAATTGACTCGCCAGGAAATGCAGCGAGCCGCTCAGAAAGGAGAGTCCGATACCCTGAGTCACTGGCAGCAGCTGGAAGAGCTCCTCATCAGGGAGCAGGAAATGGAAGAATTCAATGAACAATACCGCAAGGAGATCCAGGAGCTTGCCACCTCCCTCATGATCAAAGTGCCCATGGTGGAAGAAGACGAAATGACTCGTTTACTGAAGACCCTTGACCCTGAGTCCTTGGGGCCAGCCAAGGCCCAGCTGATCATCGATCTAATCAGCCGACTTCATGCCACCCGGGCAGAGGCCTTTGTTGCTTCCCTGCTCGAGAGCCTCGGGGAGATCGTGCGTGGCCTTTTGAGTCAGGGGGGTTTCCTCGCTGTCGGTAGCCTGCTGCGTGATGTTCCCCTCGCCCTCAGGGATTATCCCGAAGACGGCCTGGTCAGGGAAACAATGAATTCCCTGCTGAATGCTGAGGACATCCGGGCAGTGCTGCGAGATCTCTTGAAGCGATGCCGTGCGTATGAGGCCAGAGAAACCGCAGCCATGGATGCGATCTGTCAGCTCTATCCGGAAAAAGCAGGGGGTTTTCTGCTGGATGTTCTCGTAGGGCTTGGCGATGATGACAGCCCTCAAGCCCGCTGGGTCTCGACATCACTGATAGGCCTGGGTCCCAGCCTGAGCAGGATACTGAACCGCAGGCTCCCAGATGCCCCGGATCATGCCATCGCACGGCTTCTCAACCTAGCTGGCATATCGCGGGATACTAATCTCGCTCGTGCCGTGGGGCAGCTCTTGGAGCATCGGAACCTTGAGATCCGAGTGATGGCGGTTAGCACCCTGGGGGCGTTGAAGGCAGAGGGGCTGGTGCCTCGCCTGGCGGAAATTGTCTTGGAAAAATCCTGGGTGAGGACCAAGAAGATGAAGTCACTCCAGATGGCTGCGGCACGTGCCCTGGCCGAGATAGGAACCAATAAGGCCCGTGAGGTGCTGCGACAGGTAATCAGCAAGGGATCAGCTGACCTCCAGGCGTTTTGCCGGGGGCTGGTGTAAATCAGGAGGAGAGGGTATATGTCAGCACAGGCGAAAAATGAAAAGCTCCATGCCTTCTACCGTGAGCTCTGCATCAGCTTTGTTGGCAGCCTGCGCGCCCTGTCGCTCTATCCCTCGGAGCATCCCGAAACTGAGAGAAAGGTGGACGGCTTCTTTAAACGGTTGATCAAATACCTGGATCAACGGCCCAGCCTCACACTGCTCTTTATTAATGGCGAGGTGGTGGTGGAGAATATCCCGCTTCCAGAGCTCAGCAGCACTCTTGCGCAACTCATTCAACGTCTGGAGGCCATGAAGTTCCAGCGCCTCCAGTTCCGCCGCGGCGTGACATCAGAAGAAGTCGTTGTCTTCCTGCAACTGTTGCTGCCTCTATTGAAAAACCCCAGCGGTGCTGATTTGATCCTCGCCAAAAACCAGGACCGGCTGCCCCACATCCTGGCTGGCACCCTACCCCTCGAAGCGGGCCCTCAGCTCTCTGATGAGTGGGTATCCGGCACAGTTCAGAGTGCCCGTCAATCCATGCTCTCCCTGTCAGGCCAACTCAAGGACCTGTTCACCGATCTCCAGGGGCCTCTCCCGGAGGACAAGGTGTCCATGGCAAAGGAGGCCACGGAAACGATCCAAAGGATGGTTGCAACCGGGGAGATCCCCCTGAAGGTACTCATCTACCGGCGCAACACCGATCCAGACCCCTACATCCATGCGATCAACGTCTGTGCCCTTTCCATGGCCCTGGCCCAGGGACTCGAACTCAAGGAGGCAACTATTCGGGATCTCGGCCTCGGCTGCCTCCTCCACGACATCGGACTACATCTTTCCCCTCCAGTTCGACTTACCAGAATCCGAGCCACCACCCTTGATGAAAGGAAACGCCAGTGGGAGCACCCCATCCGCGGAGCTGAAGTTCTCCTGGCAACCCGTGGGTTGCCAGATCTGGTTCCGATGATCGCCTATGAACATCACCTCCACTACGATGGTGGAGGCTACCCCAGGCAAGAGAGGCCGCGACAGCTCAATCTGGCCAGTATGATCACGTGCCTTACCAACAGCTACGATAATCTCCGTCGGAAGCGTCCTGAGCGAGCCGCCCTGTCTTTGACCGATGCCCTTAATTGGATGGACCGCCAAGGGGGGACGTACTTCCACCCCCTCCTTCTCAGACAGTTCCGGGCCCTGGTCAAGGCCCAGGCACGAGAGCAAGGCTAGAGGCTCATCCGACATGAAGATGAGTATCATCCCTGTACGCCTTACATGGTAAGGATGTCAATTGTCGTTCAGCTTTTAGAGTTATTCTTACTTGATGTCTCTCAATCAATCTGATAGGTTAGGATCGTTAGAGGGAGACAAAAGCGTCAGTTTTTTTGACAGGATTGCCTTAGCGATATCCATGCTGTTTGGAATAGGCCTGTTGCCTGGAATTCCAGGCACCTTCGGCACAGCTGGGGCGATACCCCTCTATCTGCTCATGGGCTCTTTAGGCGCAAGATATCGCGCCTTATTGCTACTGGTAGTAGTTATAGGGGCAATCTGGTCATCCCACAGAGCTCAACGTGTCCTGCGCAAGGCTGATTCAAGGGAGATCGTTATCGATGAGGTAGCCGGATTTCTGCTCACCACTGCGTTTCTCCCCTTTACCTGGCTCACGCTCATAGCAGGGTTTTTGCTGTTTCGGTTTTTCGATATCCTGAAGCCACCCCCGATAAGGAAAATAGAACAAGAGGTAAGGGGGGGATTGGGGGTTGTGCTCGACGACCTGGTGGCTGGTGTCTATGCCCATCTATCCCTGAGGCTTCTTCTGTATACGCTCACGTGATGTGATGGGAGATATGCTCACGGAGATCATCATCGTAGGCAATGAACTCATTTCAGGGAGAAAAAGAGACCTCAATGCCTCGTATGCATCGGGTTGTCTCTTATCCCATGGCCTTGGAGTCAGCACAATTACGACCGTCGGTGATAACTACGATACACTCTCCTCGGTGCTACGGGGGGCCTTAAAGAGGTCTCACTTTATCATTGTTACTGGTGGATTAGGCCCCACTGAAGATGATCTCACTACCGAGATCGCGGCAAAGGCCTTAGGCAGGCCCCTTTTCCTTGATCGAACCGTCCTCGATCACCTCAAGGAGAATGTGAGGAGATCAGGCGGGAGCTGGTCTCCTTCTCTAGAAAAGCTGGCCCTGGTTCCCAGAGGGGCGAAGATCTTAGATCCCAAAGGAGGGATGTGCGGTTTTTCATTATCTGAGGGGAACAGTCAGTTCTATTTCCTGCCAGGTGTGCCTGAGCAGATGAGGGAGTTGATGAATGGGTGTGTTGTTCCTGATATTCTTCGAAGGTGCAGGCCAGCAACCATCTCGCGGCACAGGACATTTAAGGTCTATGGATTGAGCGAATCCCATATTGCGGAGGCCTTCAAGGACCTCGGTGATGAACTCAAAAGGGTACTGTTTGGCTTTTATCCCTCATTCCCTGAAAACCATATCACCATTACGGTCCAGGGTGAAAGGGAGGGAGAGATTGAAAGGGAATTTGCCAGGGCCGAGGAAAAGATCAGGGACCTCTTGGGGCCTTATGTGTTTGCATCCGATGATAAGACCATGGAGGCTGTGGTTGGAGAGTTGTTACATGACCGGGAGATGACCCTTTCCGTGGCCGAATCATGTACGGGAGGCCTCATTGGCCACAGGCTCACATCCGTACCAGGGAGCTCCCTTTACTTTGAAAGGGGTGTCATTGTCTACAGTAACCGGTCCAAGGTCGAGATGCTCGGTGTCCAACAACAAACCATAGATTCATACGGGGCTGTCAGCGATCAAGCCGCAAGGGAAATGGCAGAAGGGATCAAGGGAATTGCNCAAACGGATATGGGACTAGCTGTAACGGGGATCGCCGGACCTCTCGGAGGAACNGAGGATAAACCAGTGGGTACTGTCTTTATCGGCCTCTCGGTTGACGGCCGACTNTTCTCAGCCCANTACCGCTTTTCGGGAGAAAGGGACAAGGTGAAGCTCAATACCTCTGAGATGGCCCTTGATTGGGTCAGGAGATATCTCAATGGGTATNCGTTCATTCCTGGCATTTGAACTTCCCCCTGAGATGGGGGAACAGATTGAGGCAGTTTCCAAAGNACTACAGAGACTNGCCCTGCCCGTGAGGTGGGTTAAGGTACATAATATCCATCTCACGATTGTGTTTCTTGGCTCCGTGGANGAGGACGCACTAGATGCGATAAAAGAGAAGGTACCACAGGTGGTTAAGGGGTTNTCCACTATCAGGACCAGGCTCAAGGGTGTTGGGGCATTCCCCAACTGGAGGAGGCCACGGGTCATCTGGGTTGGCATGAACGGAGACATAGAAAGGCTGTCGAATCTCCGGGATGCATTGCAGAGAGAGCTGGAGGTGTTAGGCTTTAAGCCAGAAAAAAGGCCGTTTCGACCGCACCTGACACTTGGCCGCTTTAAAGGCGTCATCGAGCGGGATGAGGAACTGAAATGGATTCTCGATAGACATCATGATATGAATAGTGAATTGTACTCCTTAAATGAGCTTGTGCTTTTTAAGAGCGACCTCAAACCCGATGGCCCGGTGTATACCAAAATGGCCTCTTGGCCATTGAGGATGGAGTAATCAGGCTTAAGCAAAAAGGGGGAGAATACCATGGCAGTAAATTCGGAAAAGGTAAAGTCAGTCGATCTGGCCATTACACAGATCGAAAAGCAGTTCGGAAGAGGCTCTATAATGAAGATGGGGCGAGATGGGGCAGTCATAGAGATCCCTGTCATCTCCACAGGCTCACTTGCCCTTGACCACGCCCTTGGCCTGGGTGGTGTGCCAAGGGGGAGGGTGATAGAGATCTACGGTCCAGAGGCCTCTGGAAAGACCACCCTGGCCCTCCACATCATTGCAGAGGCGCAGGCCAAAGACGGGATAGCCGCCTTTATAGATGCCGAACACGCCCTTGATGTGGCCTACGCCAGGAGGCTCGGGGTAAACGTTGATGATCTCCTCCTCTCCCAACCGGACACGGGTGAGCAGGCACTGGATATAGCTGAAATCCTGGTGCGAAGCGGGGCCATAGATGCCCTGGTTATCGATTCCGTTGCAGCCCTTGTGCCCCGGGCGGAGATTGAAGGGGAAATGGGGGACCAGCAGGTTGGATTGCAGGCGAGGTTGATGTCCAAGGCCCTCAGGAAATTGGCAGCGACCATCAACAGGTCAATGACGTGTGTTATCTTTATNAATCAGACCAGGATGAGGATCGGGGTGATGTTCGGGAACCCGGAGACCACTACGGGCGGAACTGCACTCAAGTTTTACGCCACGCAGCGCCTCGATATCCGAAGGATAGCCTCAATACAGGAGGCAGACAAGACAATAGGGAGCAGGACCAGGGTTAAAGTAGTGAAAAACAAGATCGCGCCTCCCTTCAGGATGGCGGAGTTTGACATTATCTACGGGACGGGGATATCAAAGGAGGGAGACGCATTAGACCTGGGTGTCGAACTGGGCATAGTAGAGAAGAGTGGAGCCTGGTACTCATTCAATGAGGAGAGGATCGGCCAGGGAAGGGAGAACGCGCGGAGATTTCTGGCAGAACATCCCGATGTAATGAAGGATATGTCCGACAGGGTAAAGGAGCGGCTTGGCCTGGGTGAAAAGAGGGATCGTACTGAAGAGGAAACTCCCACCCCAACGAACGGATAACCTTTGGGTACGTATGGATAGCAGGGAAGTCAGGGAAAGATTTCTACGGTACTTCAGGGACCGCGGTCATACGATAGTAAAAAGCTCATCCCTGATCCCCAAGGACGACCCAACCCTCCTTTTTACCAATGCCGGCATGGTCCAGTTCAAGAATCTATTCCTCGGCCTTGAAAAGGGGCCTTACACACGTGCGGCGAGCTCCCAGAAATGCGTCAGGGCAGGAGGAAAACACAACGACCTCGATCAGGTAGGCTACACGAACCGACACCATACCTTCTTTGAGATGCTCGGCAACTTCTCCTTTGGTGACTATTTCAAGGAAGAGGCCATTGGATGGGCGTGGGAACTCATGACTGTAGGATATGGCTTACCGGCGGAGAAGCTCTGGGTATCAATCTATAAGGACGATGATGAGGCATACAAGATCTGGAACGAGGACATAGGCCTGCCTCATGAGAGGATCAAGAGATTTGGAGAAGAGGACAATTTCTGGTCCATGGGAGAGACAGGCCCATGCGGCCCTTGTTCGGAGATTTATGTTGATCAAGGCCCCGGGATAGGCTGTGGTAAGCCGACCTGTTCGGCCGGCTGTGACTGCGACCGATATCTGGAGATATGGAACCTTGTCTTCACCCAGTACAACAGAGAGCCTGATGGCCGTCTTACCCCCCTTCCGAAGCCAAATATAGATACCGGTATGGGCCTGGAGAGGCTGGCTGCGGTGATGCAGGGTGTTTACTCGAACTACGAATCAGACCTATTCTCCCATATCCTGAAACTCACCGAGGAGCTTGCAGGATCAAGATATGGCCGCGATAAGAAGAGCGATATCTCCTTCAGGGTGATTGCAGATCACAGCCGTGCCGTCGCATTCCTGATAGCTGACGGTGCCATGCCTTCAAATGAGGGAAGGGGTTATGTGCTCAGACGGATAGTCAGGCGCGCTCTCCGATACGGCCAGATCCTCAGCCTCAAAGGGCCATTTCTTCACCGTCTCACAGATAAGGTCATTGATGTAATGGGCACCGACTACCCGGAGCTGGTGCGCTCCAGGAGATTTATCGGTGAGGTGGTGGTCAATGAGGAGAAGAGGTTTGCCGACACGCTCGTCCATGGCCTCTCCATCTTACGGGAGGAGATGGATGGGTTGCGCTTAAAGCAGAAGGCCACCATTCCGGGTGAGCTGGTCTTCAGGCTCTATGACACCTTTGGTTTTCCCCCGGACCTTGTAGAGGACGTAGCCCGGGATGAGGGGTTCGGGGTAGACACGGAGGGGTTTGATCAGGCCATGGCGGAGCAGAGGGCAGCATCCCAGAGAAGCTGGAAGGGGAGTGGAGAGGAGGAGATACCAGAGATCTACAAGATGCTTGACGCAAGGGGGCTTTCTTCTCAGTTCGTAGGCTATGAAGGACTAAAGGCCACGGGGAGGGTTGTCTCCATCCTCAAGGATGGTCAACTGGTCGATTCAGCGGGAAACGGCGAAGGAGTGGAGATTATCCTCGATCAGAGCCCCTTTTATGGTGAAGCGGGCGGTCAGGTTGGTGATACTGGATGGATAGGCAATGACACGCTCAGGGTTGAGGTTGTAGACACCGCCAGGTACCCCAAGGACCTTATTATTCACAGGGGGAAGGTCATCGAAGGCATGATCAGCGTGGGGGACGTAGTCGATGCCATGGTGGATGAGCGAAGGAGGAGGAACATTGCCCACAATCACACGGCAAGCCATCTCCTTCAGGCTGCACTACGGGAAACGCTGGGGGAGCATGTCAAACAGGCCGGATCTTACGTGGGGCCTGATAGATTGAGGTTCGATTTCACCCACTTTGCCCAGATACGGCCTGAGAGATTGGGAGAGATCGAGAGGCTGGTAAACTTCGCCATACAGAAGAACCTGCCGGTAACGACCCGGGTCATGCCACGGGATGAGGCCTTTCAACAGGATGCCATTGCCCTCTTTGAGGAGCGGTATGGCGATGAGGTGAGGGTTGTGACCATCGGCGATGGTATGAGCAGGGAGCTCTGTGGCGGGGCCCACGTTACCGCAACCGGGGATATAGGTGCTTTCATCATTGGGAGCGAAGGGGCGGTTGCAGCGGGCATCAGGAGGATTGAGGCCTTAACCGGAGAGGGCGCCATCAGGGAGATACAGAAGGAGATGGAGAATCTCAAGACCATATCCAGCATCCTTAAGACCACCCCTGATCAATTGGTCAAAAGGGTTGAACAGCTCATCGGGGATCAGAGGGAAAAGGAGCGCCAGATAGAATCCCTGAAGGCGAGACTCGCCACAAAACACTCCGAGGATCTACTCCATACCGCCAAGGTGATAGACGGTGTGAGGATCATAAGCCAGGAGGTTACCGCAGCCGACCCCAAGGACCTTCGTGAGCTTGGTGATTATTTACGGGATAAACTGGGCTCCGGGGTAATCGTCCTCGGCGCAAGGGGTCACGATAAGGTCTTTCTCCTCTGCCGGGTTACACCTGATCTCGTCGGTAGATACGAGGCCGGAAAGATCATCAGGGCCCTGTCGGCCCTTGTTGGTGGAAAAGGCGGCGGAAGAAACGACATGGCGGAGGGGGGCGGNACNAAGGTATCCGAACTTGGTCATGCCCTCTCCAAGGTCTTCGATATAATCGCCGAGCAATCTTAGCATGCCCGTCCACCTTATCAGCGGTGGTTATGCCAACACCTACTTGATAGAAGACGGGGGTTCTTTTGTTGCTGTGGATGTGGGCACCTCGCTGGCTGCGAGCAAAACCCATACATACCTCTCTCATAGATCAATAGATACCGCCTGCCTGCGAATAGTAACTGCCACCCACTTCCATATCGATCATGTGGGTGGTATACCGAGGATTGTCCATCTTTTCCCCACCATCAGGGTCTGCTTCTCTGCTATGGTTGAGGATTACCTCGCGGAAAGGGACAAGATCTGCCTGTTTTCTCCAGCCACATGGNTCAAGGGCTTGCTGCCGGTACTTACGACCCAGGCCGATCACCTCAAAAACACGGCTGCTGCCCTGTGGAGTGACAAGGTCGCCATCCCCCTGCCCTTCTTAAGAGGGCTCCTCCCCTCCAACTACAGGGCTGAGTGCATACTGGATGAGGGCCAATCCATACCTGCCCTTCCCCACTGGGAGTTGATCAGGACACCCGGACACACCCCCGATAGTGTCTGCTTCTACAGCAGTAGCGAAAGGGCCCTTATCTCCGGTGACACAATCCTCAATATGAAGGGGAGTGGTGAGCTCAATAGGTTCTGCTGCGACCCGGCAACCATCAGGGAATCCTTTAAAAAACTGTCCGCCCTTCCCATAGAGCATATGTACCCGGGCCACGGCAGACCACTCCCTAACCTCGATGGCCTGGACGCGGTCGCTCAATGAAAGAGTGAGGCCCATTTGCTCGAGCATACCTTTATCCACATCCCCGGCATTGGCCCGAAGACCGAGCGACATCTCTGGGGGCACGGCATCCTCACCTGGAGCAACTTCCTCAGCAACCAGCAGACCCCTCTTCCCCCGGCTCGAGACGCCCTCATACGTGAAAACCTGCGGGCATCTCTTGAAAATAGGAACAGCATCCAGTTCTTCGCGGAGAGACTGTCGCCTGCTGATCTCTGGCGGGTATTCGAGCACTTTAAGGACAGGGCTGTCTATCTGGATATTGAAACAAGCGGACTCTACCAGGGAGTTGATGAGATCACCGTTATTGGCCTCTACGACGGTCGCATGGTAAAGACCTTTGTGAGGGGCATCAATCTCGATGAATTTGAATCCGAGATAACATCCTTTGAGCTGGTGATCACCTTTAATGGATCGCAGTTTGACCTGCCCTTCATCCGACGCCGGTTTCCGACAATCTCGCTGCCCCCTGCCCATATCGACCTTCGTTTCTTCTTGAGGAGGTTGGGCTACCGGGGTGGCCTCAAGGCGATCGAACGATGCTTCGGCCTCTCCCGTGCGTCTGAAATTGAGGGAATGGACGGCTACGAGGCTGTCTTACTCTGGAAGGCGTACCAGTGGGGAGATGAGGGCGCGCTGGACCGGCTGATCCTCTATAACACCGCTGACATCGTTCATCTCAAGCCGCTGATGGAAAGGGGCTACCAGGAGATGAAAGCACAGCTGCTATCAGGAACTTAATCCTTTTCCCGGGGTCAGAGCGAGATGAGGCTTATTGGGCTGTCCGTGAGTGAGGAGTGATTACGGGCAGAAAGAAGGCGTACTTAAGGGATCAGGTGAACCCTTTTGAATTAATTTGGCCCTAAGTGATTGAGTTTGTGGAATTTTATGGAGTTAGGTCTACTTTAACCTTTGCGAGGGCTTTCTTCAAACAGTCCCTACATAGGTGAGTGCTCATGTCTACCTCACTCTTGGAAACAGGATCGCCATTGATATAGACAGTGACTTTGGGCCCATCTTCCGCTTCCTTAGGAAGATACCCGTTAACATTGAGAATGACTTCCTGCCCATTTAGCTCTGTAAAAAAATAAAGGTGACCTTCAAATTCATCTTCCTCAGCTTCATACCCACAACCATCACATTTTAAAATTACTCTTTGCATCTGAAACCTCCTCTCCATAGGCTTTATACCTGCTATACCAATCTAGCATTTCCTGGTTTGAGTTTACCCAATCGTTAAACTCATCAGTGCCTGCTCCCAGCTCTTTCTCTTTTCCCCCTCTCCTTCTGGCAAGCACCTCACCTATACGTGTTCTCATAGTCAGACAATACCTCTTGAACTCAAACCATGTTGCCTCATCCACAGGGATCTTGGTGAGTGCATACCGCTTTCCTGTTTTCGTCTTTGGCATTTTGTTTCCTCCTTATATCTGATGTTTATCAAGATATAAAGGGTATACAAAGTATAATTTTATAATTTGACCTAATGGTGTGAAAAGAAGGGTCAGTTCAGCCTTGGCCATTGGTATAGAAGCTTCTCTAAGATGATGAGAGATTGTAGGGGCAACCCTCGATTTTATCACACGAAATCCCTTCCAGCGGCACCAAGCATTGAGCACAATACAGCACCACAGTGCTCTTTTATCATTTGAATTTGTCCCCTTCCTGGCATATAGTTCACTACCAATGAATAGTGCAGCGGAGCGCAGATGACCATGAATGGCCCGGTTGATACCGTATACCCGTCACAGTATGAGACCGAGGTATTGCTTAAGGACGGCTCACGGATGATGTTGAGGCCGATCAAAAGGGAGGATATTGAGGCCTGGCTCGCCTTTGTATCCAGGCTCGGCCGCCGTGCCAAGTACCTTCGCTTCCACTCCCTGCCCAATCTAACCCTGGAGGATGCCGTTCGATTCTGTACGGTAGACTATACCAATACCTTTGCCTTTGTCGCAGAGGTGCTGAGGGAGCAGCGCCAGGACATAGTGGCCATCGGCCGCTACTACCGTCTGCCCAGAAAGCACTTTGCAGAAGTGGCATTTGTCATCGANGATGCCTACCAGGGCAAGGGTATCGGCACCAGGCTCATGGAGTGGTTGGCCAACGTGGCCCGCGACAACGGCATCACCACGTTCGAGGCCGATGTGTTAGCCGAAAACAGGGAGATGATGAGTGTCTTGAGGGATTACGGCTTCCACATCACCAGCGGGCTTGAGGCCGGCGTCTATCACGTCACCTTTCCCATAGCCAGAACCAAGAGGGTGGTCAGGAGGGAGGAGGAGCGGGAGCGACTGTCAACGCTTGCCTCGCTCCGTTCACTCCTGTACCCGCGGTCAGTGGCAGTAGTGGGTGCCTCGAGGAAGCCGGGCACCATTGGTCAGCTCCTCTTCCAGTGCATCATGCAAAACGGATTTTCCGGAGTCGTGTACCCGGTTAACCCCAATGCCGACGCCGTAATGTCGGTGAAGGCGTATCCCTCGGTACTCGACTGCCCGGGCGATATCGACCTTGCGGTCATCGCAGTCCCTGCCCCCCTTGTGGCCAAGGTAGCCGACGAGTGCGGGCGCAAGGGAGCGCGCGCTGTGGTGGTTATCTCCGATGGGTTCAGGGAAAGGGGGCCCGAAGGGGCAGACCGGGAGAGGGAGCTTCGCTCCATCACTCTGGGCCATGGCATGCGGCTCGTAGGTCCAAACTGCATGGGAGTCATCAATACAGACCCGGCCGTAAACCTCAATGCCACCTTCTCACCTATCTACCCACCGCGTGGTAACGTCGCCTTCCTCTCCCAGAGCGGTGCTCTGGGGCTTGCAATTCTGGACTATGCCAGTAACCTAAATATGGGCATCTCCACCTTCGTGAGCGTGGGTAATCGTGCTGACATCTCCGCCAATGACCTGCTCCAGTACTGGGAGCAGGACCCGGCCACGGGGGTTATCCTCCTGTACCTGGAATCCTTCGGCAATCCGCGTAAGTTTGCGCGTATTGCCAAGAGGGTGTCGGCCACCAAACCGATTGTAGCAGTCAAGAGCGGCAGTACCCCCGCCGGCTCCCGTGCTGCCTCGTCCCACACAGGGGCCCTGGCTACTCCGGAGATAGCATCTGACGCCCTGTTTCGCCAGGCTGGCATTATACGGGTAAATGCCCTGGAGGAGCTCTTCGATGTGACCACCTTGCTCTCCAACCAGCCGACCCCCAGGGGCAAAAGGGTGGTGATCCTTACCAATGGAGGCGGTCCGGGCATACTCGCCGCTGATGCCTGCGAGCACCACGGGCTTGCGCTGCCAGAATTCTCGCCGGAGACCATCAGGGAGCTGACGCGTGTCATCAAGCGGGACATCGGGTTTCACAATCCCCTTGACATGACCGCCGGAGCCACAGAGGGGGAGTTTGAGGGCGCCCTGAAGGCCCTGGCGAGCGATTCCACTAATAACGCGGTTATCACCATCTTTATACCGCCCACGCTCGTTGATCCGAGTGGTATCGAACAGGCCATACGACGGGCGTCGCCCCTATTCCAGCGTCATCAGAAGCCCCTGCTGGCCTGCTTTATGGGGCAGCAGGGTTTTAGCAGAAAGCTCGGGGCCAGGGGAAAGTTCGTGCCCTGTTACCCTTTCCCCGAGGACGCCGTCTCGGCCCTTGGCAGAGCTGCCGAGTACGGCGAATTCATGAGGAAGCCCAAGGGATCCATTCCCAAGATCCGTGGCATCAAGCGGGAAAGGGCACGGCGGCTCATCGAGTCGGCAATGACCCAACATACGCGGAGGCCATTCTGGCTTTCTGCCGAGGAGATAGGCGATCTGCTCCACTGTTATGGCATACGCTTTGTTGACACACTGGTGGCTCACACACCTGCCGCGGCAGCTGCCGCAGCCTCAAAGGTGGGCTTTCCCGTTGCGGTCAAGCTGGCCTCTTCCACCATTGTGCACAAGACCGATGTCGGCGGGGTGAAGCTTAATCTCAAATCAGGAGGTGAGGTTGAGGGTGCCTTCGACGCCATGAGGGCCAGGCTTGCCGAAGTTGGCCGCCAGCATGAGATGGAGGGGGTTACCGTGCAGCGCATGGTAACCGGAGGGGTAGAGGCCATCGTCGGGGTAACGCAAGATCCATCCTTCGGGCCGCTCATCATATTCGGCCTCGGCGGAGTATATGCGGAGCTGATGAAGGACATAGCAGTGAGGTTGCACCCGCTCACCGATCTCGATGCCAGGGAGTTGGTGGGCTCCATCAAGATGGCGAGGCTGTTTAAGGGCTTCAGGGGCTCGCCGCCCAGCGATACCACGGCCCTGGAGGATCTGCTGCTCAGGCTCTCCGCCATGATCGAAGACGCACCGCAGATTGCCGAGCTTGACTTCAACCCGGTGAAGGTCATGGGCCGAGGAGAGGGATACTGGGTGGTAGACGCCAGGATTATGGTGAGCTGAGGGGGTCATCTTGGATTCGCGGAGGGTATGTGGCTCGTTTAACTCAAGGTGATATAAGGGAAATACTTCAGATGCTCGAGGATGGGATAAACCTTATGCCCAAGCTCGACAGGGTGCAAAAGCTCAAGATGAGAAGCAGGATCAGGAGGCAAATTACGTGGCTCACAGATCTGAGGAACCCGACTGCTGAGTTCATTTTCCACGGATTGGAGGAGCGACTTTCCGATCTGTTCTCCTCATATCCCTACGGATTTAGTGATAAACTCAGAAAGCTCCTCAAGGAAAAATTGGCGCGCTTTCGCTCCCCGTAGACCTATAACCACCGCACCTTAAAAAACCTCGGTACCACAAGCACAGCGAGGTAGACCCCACCCGCAAGCACGATGGTCGTGGCACCGGCCGGAAGGTTCGGACCGTAGCTGAAGGCAAGACCAGCAGTGGTAAACAAAATGGTGAATAGCGCCGAAAGGGCCATCATCTGCCACAGCCTCCTGGAGAACTGACCTGCCACCGCCGCAGGCAGGGTGAGCAACGCAATCACCATCACAATCCCCACCACTGTAACGAGCAGAACTACCGTCAGGGCCGTCAGGCACAGGAGCAAGAGGTAGTAGAATTCCACCCTGATGCCGCGCAGTCGTGCGAATTCCTCGTCAAAACAGACTGCCAGGAGCTGGTTGTAAAAGAGGAGCCCAGCTATNACCACGAGGGCATCCAGGCCCGCGATGAGCCACAGATCGTCAGAGGAGACCATGAGGATATTGCCGAACAGATAGCTCATCAGGTCTTCATTGTAACCCGGGGTCCTGAGGATGAACAGGATGCCCACTGCCATGCCAATAGCCCACAGTGCACTGATAACAGTGTCCTCTCGCTGTCTCGCGCGCAGGCTTACCAGGCCTATAATAATCGCCGCTATCAGGGCAGCAACCACTGCACCATAGAGCGGATGCAACCATTCCCACCGGTACACGGACTCACAGTAACGAGCCGCACCCATACCGGCCAAGACACTGTGGGCGATTCCCCCCGCGATATAGGTAATGCGGCGCGTCACCACGTAGCTCCCAATAATCCCGCAGGCAATGCTTGCGAGGATCCCTGTCAGGAGCGCGTATTGCAGGAAGGTCTGTTGCTGCAAATCGGTTATAAATTCGGCCATTTGTGTCCCTCCTCCGAGCAGCGGTGGTCATGCCGCACCATATGCACATCGCAGCCGTAGATCTCATTGATCATCTCCCCGGTAATCTCACTGGTGGGATGCACCACCACCCGACGGTTTACACAGGCGACGCTCTTGACATAGCGTGAAACAAAGCCCAGGTCATGGGTGACCAGGGCCACGGTCATCTTTTCGTTGAGCTTGTTGAGGATCTCGTACAACTCCGTCTCGACTACGGCATCAACATTGGCGGTTGGCTCATCAAGCAGAAGGAGCTCCGGATCGGAAACCAGGGCGCGCGCAATGAGCACACGCTGGCGCTGCCCCCCCGACAGGTCCGAGAACGAGCAGTTGCGTATTTCATACAGCTCAACATTACGAAGGGCGTCTGCCGCAGCCTCCTTATCCGCCCTGCGATAGAACCCCAAGTCCTTCCCGTTCCCGAGTCGCCCCATCAACACCACGTCCAGGACACTCACCGGAAACAGGGGGTCGAGCGATGCGTGCTGGGGCATGTAGCCGATCCGAGAGCGGACTTTTCCCGGAGGCTGCCCGAATACGCGGATAGTCCCGCTGGTAGGCTTCAGCAGCCCTAGTATGAGCTTAAGAAGGGTGGTCTTGCCTCCAGCATTCGGGCCAACGATGGAGATGAAGTCCCGCTCGTGCACAGTGAGAGTAACGTCCTCCAATGCTGGAAGGTCATTATACGAGAATGACACCTTCTCCAGTGTAATGACTGCCTGTTCCGTCATCCTTCTGTTCCTCCTTCACACAACTACTGCGGTAGTAGGGCCTCCTTAAGGACCGCTGCCATGTCCTCAAGGCCCTTGAGATAATCCCGAGGAAGCGGATTCATGGTCACCACCGCCCCGCCGATCTCCCTGGCTATGGCCTCGGCATCCTTTCTTGCAAACTGTGGTTGCACAAAGATGACCTTCACACCATCGGCCCTGGCCTTCTCTATCAGCTCTGTGAGTTGCCTCGGGCTCGGCTCCTTTCCCTCAATCTCCACTGCTACCTGGGTGAGCCCGTAGGAGTCACAGAAATAGCCGAAGGCCGGGTGGAACACGTAAAGCTTGCTGCCCTTCAGCGGAGAAAGTGCGCTGGCGATCCTGGCGTCTACCCTCTCTAAGTCAAGCTGGAACGCCTGGAGGTTCTTCTCAAAGACCGCCGCGTGGGCAGGATCAAGGTCGCTCAGCACTTCGCTGATGGTAGCCGCCTGAATCTTTACCAGTTTGGGATCGAGCCAGATGTGGGGATCAGCCGCCTGAGATCCCTTCGATCTCCTGAAGTAGCGGAGTTTAACGCCGTTGCGCGTGTCAACGATCTTCAGATCCTTAAAGATGCTGGATATCTTCGGAATGAATCCCCTCTCAAAAGGCACGCCAATCCGGAAGTACACCTGCGATCGGCCTAACTTGGCCATCTGTTTTGGGGTTGGTTCATAGGTTGCCGGGGCCTGTCCCGGACCCACCAGTACCTGGACATCACAATACGGTCCGCCGATCCGCTCTACAAAATAGGCCTGCGGCAGGATACTCACAAAGGCCCTGATCCTTCCAGCTGCTGGCGGGCTGCTGGATGCCAAGGTAATTACGAGAAGGGCACACAGCCTTGCTACCCCGTGCATACCGCACCCCTGTCCATGGTCTTGCCCTCATGGGCAGTTCACGAACACGTCAACTAGGTCCGTGAGCAGACGAGAAAGCGCTCATGACAGTCCCCGCACCTCTCCACGGAATGATCCGCAGCAAACTCTTGCCAGTGGCTTTTCTGGTCTGGATTCAGCATCCCGGTGCCGTTGCAGAGCGGACACACAACCCCCAGTGCCCTGATGATTGCCCCACGGATAAATTCAGAACGGTTGGGAATGCCCTTAATTGCCTCGAGCAAGCCCTCGTCCACCTTAAATGTGATAATCTCTTGCTTCCTCTTCATGCTCCTACCCAACCACTGTGAAATCTCCCCGTATTATTACTATGTATTACCAGATTGTCAAGGG
>JGI24422J19971_10000789_pt1 | contig 18312 bp, 16 predicted proteins | sample DeeMarSWOR152_54_FD_19971 | JGI IMG/M metagenome (IMG submission 19971) | reverse complement strand
GCGCAAATAAAAATAATATAGCTCAGTACCGATTTAATTGGTACAACCTCAAAGACATGGACAATTAAAAATGTAGTGGTGGGGTTCATCCCCGCCTGGTGGGCAGGTACAAGCCCCCACCTCCGTTAAGATTAAGATAGGATTAATATAGGATTAAGAAGGAGGATGGGGGTACGAGTTCCCCTTCTTAAGATAAGGGGGGAAAGGGGAGTTATGAAAAAAAGAATCCTTATTGTTTTAATGTAGAACACATACCAATGATATTGACATGTACCAAAAAAATAGCTCATAATCCTGCTATTAAACCTGTCAGGTCTTGGTGGAGACAATGAATCTCAAGCAGATGCTGGAAAGGACTGCCAGTGAGGTGCCACAGCAAACGGCTATCGTCCTAGGCTCTCGCCGAGTTAGCTACCGCGAATTGGATGAAACTTCTAACAGGATAGCCAACGCTCTCATAGGTCTGGGAATAAAAAAGGGCAACCACGTAGCTATTCTAATGTCTCGTACACCTGAGTGGGTCATCAACTGTTTTGGAGTGCTTAAGGCTGGAGCTGCCAGCGTACTCCTCGATAGTGGAGCTAAGGCACCCGAACTTGAGCCTCAACTTCGTGAATCCGATTCCAAAGTACTGATTACCGAAGAGAGATTCTCGCCTGTATTGTCTTCAGTCTTGCCCAAAGTCCCCCTGCTGAAACAGGTTATTAAAATTGATACAGACCCTTATAATGAGATGTTGGCAAATAGTTCCCCTGTATCACCCTCAGTCGACATAGAGGACCATGATGAAGCCATCCTTTTTTACACCCTGGGTGTGCTGGGGAAGAACAAGGGCGTAGTGCATACTCATGCGTCGTTCATGTCAATTTTGCCCATAGCGGTGAAAAAATTTGAACTAGAGAGAGACGATGTTATTTTAGGGCTGCTTCCTTTTAATTACCTTCTGGGATTTGGGCTGGTTGTTCTCATGCCCATTAAGAGAGGATGCACCATAGCCATCCTCCCTCATTTCAGTGCCAAGAGTATCCTGGAGACTATAGAGCGAGAAAAAGCAACCATGCTTATAGGTGTCCCCGCTAGCTTTAATGCCATGGCTATGATAGATGAAGGGATGATTAAGAGCTATGACCTTAGTTCGTTAAGGGAGGTGCTTTGTGCCGGAGCAAAATCCTCAGCCCTTTTTTTGGACATGCTTGAGAAAAAGTTTCATTTAACCGCGTGCGAAATATACGGGCTCACGGAGTTGATTATCGTCACTATAGGTGCTATTTGCGACCGCAAATTGGGTACGGCAGGAAAGCCCCTGGCTGAGCTTAAAGTACTGGATAAAAACTGCAAGGAAGTACGCCGGGGTAAGATAGGGGAAGCTGTCGCCAGAGCCCCCTGGATGATGAAGGAATATTATAAGTCGCCTGAACTCACGGCCCAGGTCATCAAAGATGGTTGGTTTCATACCGGCGATCTGGTCAGGTTAGATGAGGACGGCTATTTGGAGTTCATAGGAAAGATGTCATCTATTATAGTGCCCTCGGGGGGAGTGAAGATTCTCCCCGCCGCAGTTGAAGAAGTCCTCCTTGCTCATCCTGCGGTAGCCGAGGCAGCCTGTGTCGGTGTTATTGATGAGTACAAAGGACAAATACCCACAGCTTTTATAGTGCTTAAGGAAGGACAAAGTGCTACGTCGGATGAAATACGTGGTTTTTGCCGCCAGAGCTTATCTGATTATAAAGTACCCAAGCAAATTAAGTTTCTGGACAAAATGCCTAAAACCAGGTCGGGCCAGTTAGACCGGAAACGGCTCAGCGTGACGAAGGAAAGCTGAAAAGGAGAACTAAAGTGACGAACCGGGATATTTTGAACGCTTTGCTGGCTAATGCGGGTGTTTCCTTACACCTGCACTGACTTTAAACATCCTGCTACTGGACAGGTTATCCAAAGATGTATTGAGGGTGGCTATATATTCATCTACCTCTGCTTGATCGAACTGTATAACTTTACTGGCTATTCGTTGGCAATAATCGCAATGGTCGCACCCGGCTAGGCAATTCTGCTTCTTAAAGAAATCCATAAAACCTTCCAGCGCCTGGTTATCAATATAGAGTCCGGGCGGTGAACCAATAACGTTGTTTTTTACGCCCGGTAATGCAGAATTGACAGATTCAATTTTCGGAGTAATGATGTTCAAAATATCATACAGGTTGCCCTGATAATGCCGTGATTCATACGCTGTGGCAGCAGTCAAAATTCGCTCGGTGGACGCTGACCGGCCGCTTGTTTTGAACATATCGATACCTATCTCTTCGTAAACAGGAATATCCTCGGGTCTTACCCAGCGGCACTTAATGGTTTGGGAGATATCAAAGAGCCTGTCCAGAGTACAACGAAGTACGCAATAATCCATATAGTAGCCGTTAATCGGGTTGTAGCTCTGGCTGGCATGCCCCAGACTATCGTGGTGGTAATATTCGTAGGGGCACTGATATAGGCAGAGATTATTCAGTAGTACAGTGAGTTGGCAATTCACAGCATTCCTGATAGCCTTGAGAACAGTAAAGTCCCGATTTATGTTAAAATCCAGAGTAATAGAATCAGCGCCCAGGGATTCAAAAAATTTGGCTCTAGCCACGCTGTTCACATGAGCAATTGTTGATACCCTTATCTGAAGATGCGGAAATTGACGCTTAATAAGCTCAATCAGATAAGGGATGGTTACTGTGACGCTATCCACCCCAATGCTGGTAACCCATCCGAGATGCTCTAGCAACTCCCGATGGATATTCTCATCCCACTCCATATTACCCATGCTGGGAGCATTTAAGAGGTAGTCAAACTTCAGGCCTGCGGAATGAGCCTGTTTGATGTATTCCTCCGCTTGTTCTTCTACCATGTGGACGTTATCAGCACCTCTCCCTCCACTGCCTATCATTGAGGTGGGCAATACCCCATATATCTGTACATCAGCATTCAACCTGCCTAAGGGCAATATCAGGTCTGGGTCCCAATTCGTTGGCACTAGTAGCTGCATGCTACCCCACTGTGATGAATGATACTGATATAAGGCTGGGCAGATGTGCCCTGTTCAATACTTTTATTCGTGTTTTTTGAAAACATACTACCTAATATATCGTAATACGATGTATTATGAATGCAAAAAAAAATTTTGTCAATACCCCCCGTATTAAAATGCTTCAAGATATTGTCACCATGTAATTGCGCCGGAAAATATTACCCTTCCAGGTAAACAATAAGAAAAGGACAAAGCTTAGATTGTACCTTATATATCTTTGTATCGTAATGCGACGTATTATGAACATATAGAAATTTTTTGTCAATACCCTTTTGATTTTTGTATATATTTAGATGTCCCGCAAAACATTTTTATCATTAGATTGAAATCTTTTTAAAGGACTGATTTAAGGGAATGCTCCTCCATCTATAGTTATGACCTGTCCTGTAATATAGCCAGCTCTTTCACTGGCTAAAAAAGCTACCAATTCAGCTACATCCTCAGGCTGGCCAAAGCGTTGCAATGGAATCAATGCCCGCATGGCCTCCTTTCTTTCCACAGGTAGCTTATCAGTCATCTCAGTAACAATGAACCCCGGTGCCACGGCATTGGCAGTTATGTTACGGGAAGCCACCTCTCGAGCTACGCTTTTGGTAAAAGCAATGATTCCTCCTTTGGAAGCCGCATAGTTGCTTTGCCCTGTATTCCCTACTATGCCAGCTACCGAAGATATGCTGATAATGCGGCCCCACTCCTGTCTCATCATGGTCCTCAAGGCAAACTTGGTGCACAGGTAAGCTCCACGTAAATTAGTGTTGATTACATCGTCCCAGGCGTCATCAGTCATTCTTAACAGCAAGGTATCCCTATTTATTCCGGCATTGTTGACCAGAATATCAAGCTTGCTCCACTTATCAGTCACCTGCTCTACCAGGGCTTTCACCGCTTCACTATCCCGAACATCGGCTTCAACCGGCATGGCATCCCCACCCAGATTCACTATGCTCTGTACTAAATTATCAGCATCAATCTTATTGCTGGCTTCAATTGCCACATAATTAACTGCTACCTTGGAACCGAGGCTGGCAAGTTTCAAGGCAATAGCTTTACCTATGCCTCGAGAAGCACCAGTTACCAGGGATACTTTTCCGTCTAATTCCATAACTTGTACTCACTCATTAAAGCGTTTAAACACCAGACAGCAGTTTTCACCACCTAAACCAAAGCTATTTTTAAGACATACATTAACTTGAGCCGGGCGAGCTACATTGGGGACATAGTCCAGGTCACAGTCAGGGTCAGGGGTCTCATAATTGATGGTTGGGTGGATAATCCCTTTGTTTATGACTAATATAGCGGCGATGGATTCAATAGCGCCGGCAGCAGTAATGCCATGCCCAATCATGGACTTAGTAGAGCTTATAGGGATTTTATAAGCGTGCTCTCCCAACACCATTTTAATAGCTTTGGTTTCACAGGCATCATTCAGCTTGGTGCTGGTGCCGTGAGCATTGATATAGTCAACCTCCTCAACCTTCACCCTGGCATTTTGCAGGGCGGTACGCATGGCATAGGCCTCCGCTTCAGGGGCAGGAGCAGTTGCATCGTGGGCATCGAAAGACCAACCCGCACCGGCAATTTCAGCCAGGATAGGTGCCCCTCGGCTCCTGGCATGTTCATAGTTTTCCAAAACAACTAATCCGGCGCCCTCAGCATAGACGAAACCATTGCGGTTGAGATCGAATGGGCGACAAGCTTTGGCAGGGTCAGGTTCATGGGAAAGAGCTCCCAGGATATCTATTCCAGCCATGCCAGGTGGCTCCAGGCTGGCGTCGGAACCCCCGGCTATCATTACATCAGTATATCCTAAGCGAATGAAGTTCGCCGCCGTGCCTATGGCGTCAGCGCCACTGGCACAAAGGCTATTCACAGCGTTGTTAGGACCCTTGGCTCCCAGCATCATCCCCACCTGCATGGATGCTGCGCTGGCAGTTGACTTGGTGATGAACAGCGGGTCGGCTCTTCTAGGACCAAATTTTTGATACCGCTCCCATCCTCTAACAACATAGCCTTGCTCTGTCATAGTAGAAATGCTAACACCTACTCGCTCAGGACTTTCCTGAGTCATATCCAAACTGGCTAATTGTATTGCTTCTTTGGTGGCGGCTATGGCAAACTGAATGGTCCTTGAAGTCCGGTCAACTGCCTTCAAGTCCATATACTTTGTGGCATCAAAGCCATGCACTTCAGCATCTACTTTCACTCGAAAGTTACTGGCATCAAAGTGGGTAATAGGACCGATGGCTGACCTTCCAGCAGCTAATCCAGCCCAGAACTCCTCCACGGTTAAGCCCAGGGGATTAATAGTGCCCATACCGGTAACTACAACTCTGGGCAGATTTATCATGTCCCAAGAACTCTGCGCGTTTTTAGACATTCTAGCCATATCTATTAGTCCTTCTTTTCTAATGCAAACAACGGGGTGTATATAGAGAAACCCCCATCAACAATAATGGTCTGGCCTCTTATCATAAAGGCTTCATCGCTGCACAAAAAAGCCACTACATTAGCGACATCTTCAGGAGTCACCATTCTTCCTGCTGGCGTTATTGGAAGATTGGCTCTGTTTAACTGCTCATCAAAATAGAACTTCAGGGCTTCTGTGTCAACAAACGAAGCAGCGACAGTATTAACGCAAATGCCTCGAGGTGCCAGCTCTATTGCCAGGTAACGAGTTAAAGCTTCCAGGGCAGCTTTGGAGACTCCGACAATAGCGTAGGTGGGCCAGACAAGAAACGAACCCAAGCTAGAAAGGCTGATTATCTTACCACCCCTGCCCTCCATTAGTTTGGCTGCTCTCTGAGCGCAGAGTAAACATGCCCGGACGTTGATGTCCATAGTCCATTCCCAGGCCTTAGTATCTATATCCATTACAGGGCGACCTACACCTGATGCAGCATTGCTAATCAAGATATCCAGGTGGCCAAATTTATTGCCAATCATATCAAACATTTCGTCTATCTTTGCCGGGTCTCCCACATTAGCTCGGATGGCTTCAGCTTTCACGCCCAAAGCCTCAATATCCTTGGCCGTTTGTTCTGCGGTATCGCGGCGGCGGAAAAAATCGACAATAATATCAGCGCCCTGAGAGGCAAGTTTTAAGGCAATCGCCCGCCCAATACCGCGCCCACCGCCGGTAACTAAAGCCAGCTTCCCTTGAAGAGACATGGCTAAACACCTTCCTTTTGTGCTACTCCATTCTCCACATAGGCGACAAAGTCGCCGAAGTTCTTAAACTTCTGCGCTTCTTCGTCAGGGATTTCAATCCCAAAGGTCTCCTCCACCGCTACCAGTGCCTGCACTACATCCAGAGAATCCGCCTTAATGTCTTTAAATGTGCTTTCTCGAGTAATAAGACTTTCATCAACGCGAGTAATCCTGGCCATGATTTCTCTTATCTGCTCTTCAATAGTCATAATTTACCCCCTTGGTTAAATTTTGCTAATTCCGACTTCAAGCTTTCGACAACCTCGGCTTTTACTGCTTCCTTGGCACTTTCTATAGCGTTAGCTATATGGGGTGCTCGGCTAGCTCCATGCGCTATTTTGACAACCCCATCAACGCCCCACAAAATGCCACCACCTCGCCTCTCGGTTTCAGTGGATATTTTAGTCGCCGGGAACAGTTTATTAAAGAATATTCTAGCTAAGGTGCGTAGCGGTGGATACCTTTTCAGCTTTTGCTCTGTCCAATCCCGGGCATAACCCCCGATGCTTTCATAAAATTTCAAGAAAACATTGCCCACAAAGCCATCGCATACGATAACATTGGCCTTGCCTTTTAAGATATCATTGCCCTCTATATTCCCAATAAAGTTCAACCCGCTATTTTTGAGAAGGGAATACGCTTCGCGGACTGCTTCACTCCCCTTGTTTTCTTCACTTCCCGTGCTTAGCAAAGCTATCGTGGGATCAGCGATGTTAAGGAATTTCTTAGCATAGACCGAACCAGCAATGGCAAAACTTAGAAGTTGATGTGGCTTGCAATCTACATTAGCTCCGAGGTCTACCATCACAACATTTGGTGCAAAGCTACCCAAGGAGCCAACAATTGCCGGACGGTACACTCCATCCACCATGCCTATAAATTGAATGGCACTTATTGCCGCTGCTGCACTAGAGCCGGCACTGACTAATGCATCTGCTTCCCCTGATTTTACCAGCTTTGCCGCCACGACTATAGAGCAATTGGGTTTGCGACGAACTACGTCGATAGGCGACTCGTCTTCCTTGATAAATTCGCTGGCTTCGATAACATGGATGGATGAACCGTTGGGGAATTTATAACCGGATAATTCCTTTTCTAGAATGTTTGTGGAGCCAACCAAGAAGATTTCGACATCGTCCTGCTGAGCTGCCAGCACCGCTCCCTTAACTATTTCCTCAGGAGCATAATCACCGCCCATGGCATCCACCGCCACTCTTATTCTTCCATTTTGAGCCAAACTTCTATCTCTCGTCACTTGATACCTTAACTATTGCTTCTCCTGTGACTATTGTTTCACCTTTTTGATTAAGGCACTCAAAAGTGCAATTTGCATATGATATACCATTTTTTTGTTCAACGCAATCAATTCTACCATTGATGGTCAGAGTGTCTCCAGGACGTGCCGGCTCTTTAAACTTTGCTCGAAGCTTACCCCCAGACAGCCAGCTTCGCCCAAAAGCCGAAGTCATCATCTCTGACACATGAGCCAGGTTGAGCATGCCATGAGCAATAGTTCCACCAAAAGGAGTCTTAGCGGCAAAAGACTCGTCTATATGGATGGGATTAAAATCACCAGATGCTTCAGCATAAAGATTAATTTTCTCCTGGGTGATATGTATTACCATCGGATTAAGAGCCTTACCTTCTTGAATATCTATAAGCATTTTTTCATGTTCCTAGGTGGACAAGGCTATAGTTGTTTTCCCCGATTGTACCTTTTCTTTGTCCTGGTCAAAAACCGCTAGTTCCAGGATCAACATATTCATTTTGCCGCGAGCTATCTTTTGAGCCACTCCGATGTGACACTCTATGGTGGTGCCAATGGGCACCAATTTGAAAAACTCCAACTCTTGTGAAGCATGTATAGCGATATTGCCAGGTGGTAGGGGAATAGCCCCTGCCATAGTAGCTATGGCAAGGGCTGTAATGGCCAGGGGGGGAACAAATCCATCACCTGTGCCATCCACAGCCTCTAGATATTTGGAAACGAGGGAGACACTCAGGTCATAGCTGGCAGGAGGGAATTTATAACCAGGTGTTAATTCTTCATAGCTTATAGCTTTGTCCGCCATTTGACCAGTTTTAATACATCGGTATACTATGTATACTATTTATAAAATTATACACCGTCCGTGATTCTTGTCAATATATCTTGTTGCTAGGTATCATCTATTGATAACGGCGTCGGCGTAGATAAAGCTAACTCACCGCCAATCACATAATCTCGTATACAATTCCTCTTCTTCGCATGGGTTTCCTCTCCCCAATGAGAGAGAATTTAGGTGAGGGTGAAAAATTCCATAGAGCGGTGATTTATTTCCCTCTGCAACGAGGCGGCATAAAAAATGCCGCCCCACGTTTTCCTTTTCCTCTCTCTTAATGGGAGAGGAGTCAGGCGAGGGTGAAAAATTCCATAGGGCATGGATTTATTCCCCTCTGCGACGAGGCGAAATAAAAAATGACATCGTAGGGGCGGGTCTCGTACCCACCCGTCCTCAACATTGCCAGTGCCGGCCTATCGGGACTTGGCAATCCCAATAGTTAAATTTTTTACCGGGCGAGAAGGAATCACCTTCTTCACGACCAGCACAGTCCAGCAATCAATGTAGTGCGAGGCTTTAGCCTCGTGCCGATAGTTCTGCACGACCCTGAAGGGTCGAACTACAGAATTTACGGATGAAGAATTTCCAGAGTGGCCAGGACAAGTTTAAGTCTAAAGCTCGTCCGAAATTAAACAGACTGTGCACTGTTGGCAGGTAGAGGTAGGTAAAAAGTATCGAGCAAAGTTAGCGAGCTGCAGCGAAGTCTTATCGGGTTTCTACACAATGGGCTCGGCAGGATTCGAACCTGCGACCAACCGGTTATGAGCCGGCCGCTCTGCCTCTGAGCTACGAGCCCACTCTCCCGCCATGAAAGCATTCGCTTTTCATGGCAACCAAATTTGTCTGGAGCGGGAGACGGGACTCGAACCCGCGACACCCTGCTTGGAAGGCTTGCTGAAACCTTTTCCGCTTACCAGATGCACTTCTTAGGTTCAGCCCGAAGCTGACTCCCCGCTGGGCTGAGGTCTTCACTTTTTCACCTTTCTAATTATGAGGCAGTGTGGGCATGTTTTGCAAGTGGTTTACTTTATGTGAGGGTTATTTAACCTTGTGGCAATTCTTGACCAGTTCGAGGGGAGCTAGGAGTGTTTGCTCGAACGGTGCTTGGGATATTATCCCTGGCTGACTTTCAGTTATCTTTTAATTCAGCTATTTTTCTGGTAAGTATCGGCACTATTTTAAACAAATCATCCACTATTCCAAAGTCGGCGACCTTGAAAATAGGTGCCCCAGCGTCCTTATTAATGGCAACCGTCATCTTGGCACTCTTCATGCCAGCCACATGCTGAAAAGAACCACTAATCGCGAGAGCGAGATAAAGCTTTGGTTTTACTGTTTTACCGGACAGTCCTACCTGGCGATCTGATGGTAGCCATCCGTAATCTACCACTGGCCTTGAGCATGATACTTCCCCACCAAGTACTTCGGCCAGCTTCTGAACCATCTCTATGTTTTCTTTCTCTTTTATACCTCTGCCAACAGAGACCAAAACGTCTGCCTGGGTAATATCAACACCGCCGATTTCCTGCGCAACGTATCCTTCAAATTTTTTGTAATTGAACTCTTCCTCAAAGGGAAAATCAATCTCCTCAATCTGTCCTTGTCTATTGCCTTCTTCTATGGGAAATTCACCAATCCGCGCGGTTATGATTACTGTATCACACGGGGCGAACGAGTATGCAGCATTTACCTTACCATTATGAATTGACCGCGTGACGATAACGTCGCCGTTCTGCAAAGATATGTCAGTACAATCGGTAGCTAAGGGGCATTCCAGCTCAACCGATAGTGGAGGTGCCAGGTCCATGGCAAGGGAAGTGTGGCCCATTAGCACAATCTTCGGTTTTCTTTCCTTTATTAGGAAAGCCAGTATTTTCTGATAGGGCTCTGCCAATGGTTCTTCCAACCTGTCATTCTTCACTGCAATCACCTTATCTGCCCATTTGGCAACTTTTTCCGCGTAGGTAGTGGTATCTTTACCAATAACTACTGCCAGCAATTCAGTTTGAGCCTGGTCTGCCAATTGCCTCCCTTTGCTCAGCGTCTGGAGAGATATATCGGCCAGAGCTTGATTTCTATGTTCGGCCATCACGAATATACTGGACATCAAAAAATACCCGCCTCCTTTAAAGTCTTTGCCAGTTGCCCTGCTGTCGCTTCTGGTTGGCCAGTTATTAGCTCGGCTTCTTTGCCTTTCGGTGGCAGTTCCAGTCTCTTGAGCTTCACCATTGGAATAAGCATATCAACAGACAGCCCCAGGTCATTAGGAGACATGACCTGCAATTCCTTCTCCATTGCCTTCTTGATACCGCCCAGCGAGATGTATCTCGGCTGGTTAATCCCGGTGTGGATAGTCAGTAGCGCTGGCAGCTCAATAGTATACGATTCCAGAGTACCCGCCTCCAGCTCTCTACTTATATGGATCTTATTCTCCTCAGCTTCAAGACTAACAACTAGGGTGGCGTGGGGAATACCAAGCATCTCAGCAACCATTGCTCCAAGCTGGCCGCTGCCAAAGTCCTCAGATTGGGCACCAAAGAGAACCAGGTCATGAGGTAATCGTTGAATAACTGTCTTCAGGATTAAGGCTACAATATAGGGGTCTTCAGAAGCTACATCATGGTCAATTCGAATGCCGGTATCGGCACCCATGGCAAGAGCTCTTCTCAGGATATCGTTCCATTCCTGGGGTCCTACCGTGACAGCGGTAATGGTGCCTCCCAGCTTTTCCTTGAGCTGTAACGCCGCCTCCAGCGCGTATTCGTCCCAATCATTTATCTTAAAAGCCAGGCCACTCTTTTCTATATCTCTTTGTGAGCTGTCTATCTTGATAGCATCTGCCTCTGAAGTATCACAGACACGTTTGATGCACGCTATGATATCCATACTACTTTATGCCACATGCCTCTGCTACAATTTCAGACACATCTCTCACAGCTAATTCTTCTTCCAGGCCTTCTGCCTTGACAGCATCCTCGAACATGGTCAGGCAGTTGGGGCAGGCCACCGCTAGAATTCCGGCTCCGGTAGCATGAGCTTCTCTGACTCTAATTCTAGCTGGACTTCGCTCGCTGCCGCCCAGGAGGTCAATATAGAAGTTGCCACCGCCCCCACCGCAGCATAAAGTGCTGTCTCTATTTCTTTCCATCTCTATCAGTTGAATTCCGGGAATAGCTTTTAGAACGTTTCGTGGGGCTTCGTATTCATTATTCCACCGTCCGAGGAAACACGGATCGTGGTAAGTTACCGTGGCATTATAGCCCCCTGAGATATCGAGTCTGTCATCACCGAGGAGGCCGTCTAGAAGCTGTATATAGTGCATCACATTGAAGTCACCGTTGAACATCGGATAGTCGTTTTTCATGGCATTGTATGAATGTGGAGATAGGGTAACAACCTTTTGTATCCCTAGCTTCTTGAATTGGGCAACGTTTTCCTCAGCCAGCATCTCAAATAGTGTCTCTTCACCAAGCTTGTTTACCTCATTTCCATCACAGTTTTCATCATTTCCTAAAACTCCAAAAGAGACCCCTGCTTTTTGCATCACTTTCCCCAGCGCCCTAGCTACCTCCTGCGCTCTGGTATCATACGAACCAACACAGCCAACATAATACAAGAAATCGTGGCCTTGGTATGGTTCTATCCCTGTCCCCTCCATCCACTCACCCCTTTTTACTCTGGGATGACCATAGGGGTTCCCCTGCCGCTGAATATTTTCCAGGAACTTTTTAACTGATGAGGGTATCCTGCCAGCTTCAACCATCTCACTTTTTGCGGCTATGATCATATTAAGTATGTCGACGTTAAACCGAAGCGGGCACTTGACCTCACAGTTTTTACAAGCTGTGCACGAGTAGAGAATTTCGGCCAGATGGTCTGACCAGTCGATCTCACCGCTTAGCCAGGCCCTTGTCAGCCACAGTCGCCCTCCGCATGAGTAGGTCTCCATACGAAACCTGGCATAAGCAGGGCAATTATTGACATCCATCCAGTTAACGGGGAACTTACAATAACCGCACCTGAAACACCTGTGTATTGTATCAGCGTACTTATAATCGGCTAGAGTCATTGACTTACCTCCCAATTGCCAGGGTTCATAATTCCATTGGGGTCAAGAAGTTGCTTTACCTTCTTCATCAGCTTTAGAGTATTCGGATCCAATCTTTCCATAGCCAGTTTCTGGCCATAGAGTCCCGGTTTCCAGATAGTGCCGCCTAGTTCCAGAACAAGGTCATCTGTTTCGTGCAATGCTTCTCTTGCCTGTTTAACGGTTTCTGGGTCTGCACGATTGAATGCATATGTCCAAGAGAACATCATGGAATGAGCTGCGCCAATACAGCGTCCAAGCACGGTATAAGGAATATCGTGTCTTTCAGATATTTCGCGACCTCGCCTGTAACACTCAGGGTATTTCTTTACAGGCATAATGCTACCCACATATTCAAAGCCGCCCCCCTTCCTCCAGTCAGAGGTCTTGGATACCTGGGGTCTTTGCAAGCCTCGTACGAAGCCCAGAAAACCGCCAGCTCCACTGCGAATATATTCCCCTAGAGTATCATCCCAGATTATTTCCTGTTTAAACTCAAGTTCTTTTTCTGAATCCGCAGCCATATTAATACTGAAATGCTGGAGCCCGCTTGCGAAAGGCGGTATTGCCTGACTGAAAGCCACGATGTCTTCTGCCATCTGGGTATGACTTAGTTTGTACATGACTTCGGGGACGAGTTCTTCATTTTCCACAACAAACAGCCCTGTTCCCCTTATACTCTTACAAGGGAAAAGTCTCAGCGAGACTTTGGTAATAATACCTGTTGCACCTGACCATCCCAGGAAGAGCCCCAGGTCAGGAAGAGGGTGTTGCGTAAACCAAGAGGCACCTATGGAACAGGAACCAAACTTGCATATCTCACCGGTTGGTAAGACAACCTCTAACCCGTTAACCATATCAGAATTAAAACCGTAAGGATGGGCGAGATCACCTTGCCCGTGTATAGCTACATTGCCGGCAATTGTTGCCTGGGGTGGTGCTCCCGGTTCTGAATGGGTTAAGTGTGGGTAGTATCTTTCCAGGTAAGTCGTCAGTTGCCCTTGAGAAACTCCACATTCGACCACAGCGTATCTTGCCTCTTCATTTACCTCTATGATGCTATCCATCCTTTTTAAATCAAGGGCAATGCCGCCCTTAAAGGGAACAGCTAGGCCAGCCAGTGATAATCCACCTCCTAAGGGAACTACCGGAATTTTCTCCTTGTTCGCCAGTTTAACTATCCCCTGTATTTCCTCCGTTGTTCTTGGTGCCACTGCATAATCAGGGCGGTGAGGCTCTGTCGTCCCAAGGTCAAAGGAGTAGATATATAGTTCCTCTGGGCGGTTGGAGACCTGCTCTTCCCCCACTATTTCAATTAAGGCTTGGTGTATTGAATCCATCAAATCACCTCCATCCTGCCGGTTTTTCACCGATGGCCAGCCGGCAAAGGTCACTCATGAAGATGGGCTTCAGGCCTCTTTGGGCAACCATTGCGCCTAATGTGCTATAACAGGCTGGGCAATTGAAGATACAAAATTCAGCTCCGGCGCTTATCATGTCTTCTATGTTTATCCTTTGAACATCGGCGGCGCGCTTGCGGCTACCTTCTCTTCTCTGCCCCTGTATTGTGCCGCCGCAACAGAGGGCATTTTCATCAACGTACTGTCTTTCCACATGATCCGCTCCTATCAGCTTAAATATGTCGTAGACAAAATGGAGCTTGTCTGAGGACAGGCGAGAAGAACAAGGCCGTTGGTAGGCCACCTTAAGATTCACTGGCCTTATCTCATTTTTAAGCTCGCTTAGTCTGTTGAAGAGGAACTCAAAGAAATGAACGGGCTTGAATGGAACATTGATACCAACTGCTGAGCAATATGAGGTATAGGTCCCATAGCACTCGTCATGGAAGCATATGACTTCGGTTACTTTGTGCTTGGTAATGGTCTCAATAATCCTGGGTAGTCTCTCCTTTATTACAGAGGTTCGGGCATAGTGCAGGTACATAAGCTGGCAGAAATAATGCATCATCTTCCGGGGATCTGCAGAAATTACAGGGAGACCTTGAAAGAGCTTTCCCTGTATCAGATACATAAGGTCGGCAAAGGCACCCATATTGAGCACCTGTCCGTTAATTTCCTCAATTACAGGCTCCCCGCGGAAGGGGATACCTGTGTTTATGCCCCGCTGGATAATGGGTCTGGGCAGAGGAGGCACATCAAGTTCCTCCTGTTTCTCAACGATTAAGTAAAACGGATGATTATTAGCAGGACAGTATTCTTCGCAGGCATAACAGGTTACGCAGTCATGCAAGACAAAAGAATCCTCACTGTGAGCTATTTTCAGTATTTCTCTTTTGGCGGTGTCTCTATCTATGTCTATATATTGGCACTTTATTAGGCAGTCCTGGGTTTTGCAACGTAGGCATTTCTTTTCATCGAATTTTAGTTCGTACATGCTTAGCCCCCTTGACCTAAATTCCTGGTAGGAAGATGGATACAACAATCAACTCTGTATTACTCCCAATATCTGGGTTCAAGAGTTATTCGCGATTTGAACAGTTTTAACTGGGATTTACGTTTTAGTTCACAATAAGACTTCTTTTGCCCTGGCACTTCTGGCGTAAAGTCTACTCCCGTGGGGAAGAGACTGTCAAGTTATACAAATATCTACTCTAGACCTCTGCCGGGCCTTCGATTTCCTGAAGTTTCATGTTCTTCTTCAGATCATTACCAAGCTTGATTCCTTCCCGGAATGCAGCTAGATTCGACCGGATAGTTCCCTGGGGCATCCTTCTAGCGATGGCCTTACGGATGGAATGGGCAGAAAACCAAGAACAGAAAGGTACCAAAGCCCCTACGGCCAATACATTGGCAAACTTCTGCTCCCCATATTTCCTTTGAGACAGTCTTGATAAAGGCACTCTTACTACATTCCGCCAGAATATATTGTCAACCAAATCAGCGTCTGCCATTACTAAGCCCCCAGGCTTCATATCGTGCAGGTTTTCATCGCAAGCTTTCTGATTAAAAACCAGCAATATGTCCAGTCCCAGCGTCTTAGGATAATCTATTTCGGCATCGCTGAGGATCACCTCTGAAACGGAACTCCCGCCTCGTGCTTCGGGACCATAGTTTTGACTTTGGATAACATGGTATCCCTCAAGGATTCCGGCTTCAGCCAGGATAATCCCTGCTATTATTATTCCCTGTCCCCCACTTCCAGCAAGCCTCATTTCATAACGCATTATCTTCCAACCTGCATTTTGCTATCAGTTTTTCATATAGTTCATGGTATGTCGGTGCTTCTCTATCTACCAGCACACCAATCACTATCTTATTTCTGAGTTCTTCCTCACTAAGCTCTTCTGCTTTCTCTACCCTTACCGCGTTATCTCTCTGCCACTTCATCATTTCTACTGGTGATTCCAGGCCTATCTCACGACCGAAGTATGTCGTACAATGAGACATGACCTCAACCACAGAAAATCCTTCCTTAAGAATTGCCAACCCAATCATCTCCTCGAGTAGGCGAGCATGATAGACGGTAGACCGTGCCACAAAGGTGGCTCCAGCTTCTCTGGCCAAGCCACAGATGTCAAAAGTTGATTCTAGGTTTCCGTAGGGAGAAGAACTTGTCCTAAGCCCGAAAGGGGTAGTTGGGGAGAACTGCCCGCCAGTCATCCCATATGTTTGGTTGTTTATGACTATTGAGGTAATCCCAATGTTCCTTCTGGCGGCATGTATAAAATGGTTCCCACCAATAGCGGTAGCATCGCCATCTCCCATAACCACGATTACTTTGAGAGATGGGTTGGCTAGTTTTATCCCGGTAGCGAAGGTAAGTGCTCTGCCATGGGTAGTATGTAAAGTATTGAAGTCTACATAAGTTGGTAACCGTCCGGAACATCCTATCCCGGAAATAAGGACAATGTCGTCCTTACTGTATCCACCGCCATCAATGGCTCTGACCAGTGCACCAAGCAAGATGCCAATACCACAACCAGGGCACCAGATATGTGGGAACCTCTTACTCGAGCGTAGGTATTTATAGATCAGATGTTCACGTTCTTTCATGGGTAAATATCCTGTAAGCTTCCCAGTATCTCTTTGGGAGAAAGCAGGGTTCCATCTGCTTTGTTTAAGGTTACTATTTCACATCTCCCCTGATTAACCCTCTTGACTTCACGCGAAAGTTGCCCCATATTCATCTCAGGGACAAGCACCTTTGTCGAGCTCTCCAGAAACTTCATTACAATATACCGCATGAATGGCCAGAGTACTTTAAGCTTGAGTAGTCCTACCTTTAGCCCTCTTTCTCTGGCTTCCTTTACTGCCCGCAGCGCTGACCTGGCTACCGAGCCATAAGCGATAATAGTGACCACCGCGTCTTCAGTCTGGTACGAATCGAACCATTGAAGGAGGTGGAAATCCCTGGAAATCTTACTGAATAGACGGTCGATGAGAGCTCCCACTTCATCACTACGAGTCGTTGGATAGCCGCGTATATCATGGGCTAAACCCGTCACATGATACCGGTATCCCTCACCGAAGGCGGGCATGGGAGGGACACCTGTCTGCCTATCATCGTAGGGGGTATACCACTCGGGGGGCACAGAAGGTTTACGTCTTTCTTCAATCACTAGCTTTTCCTTAGGTGGAAGCATAACGCTTTCCCGCGTATGGGCGACCCCCTCATCCGTCAGTAATATCACTGGAGTGCGATACCTTTCTGAAAGGTTGAACCCTTTTATGGTAAGGTCAAAAAACTCGTACGCTGATGAAGGACAGAGGACAATTATTGGGTGGTCGCCATGGGCTCCCCAGCGTGCCTGCATGACGTCACCTTGTGATGGCAAAGTAGGTATCCCGGTGCTAGGACCGCCTCGCATTACGTCTACTATCACACAAGGAACCTCTGCCATACAAGCGAAGCTTATATGCTCCTGCATCAAGGAAAACCCCGGGCCACTGGTGGCGGTCATGCTCTTAAGGCCAGCCAATGAGGCTCCAATCACAGCGCCTAAACTGGCAATCTCATCTTCCATCTGGATGAAGACACCACCCATCTTAGGAAGCTGCCAGGACATTTGTTCCATGATTTCAGTCGCTGGTGTAATTGGGTAGCCAGCATAGAAACGGCAACCAGCCATGAGTGCTCCGCGAACACAGGCCTCGCTACCCTGCAGCAGAATGCGGTCGTTCCTTCTTGTTCTTTTCATCTCGTGACACAATGATGGCAAAATCGGGGCACCTTATGTCGCACCAGTCACATCCCTTGCAGTCTTCCGGGGCTTTGACAAAGGGATAGCCTTCCTTGTTGATGTCTAGCACGTCAAACGGACAGAATGCCACACAGATACCACATTTCTTGCACCAACCTTTGTAGATTTCTACTCGACTCTTCATTATTACTGCACCCGAGATGCTTGCATCACAACATAGTACCAAAGCTGGCAATCCTTACCATAGGTTCTCCTTGGGAAAATCTATGTGCTCGACAAAATAATCGTTAAAATCATGACGACGGGAGAGTTCAACATGCTCGATGAAATCAACAAGCTTGCCGGCCATTTGCCAGTGCTTTCTGGACAACAGTGCCATAGAGGCTCCGCTGCTGGCAGCATTCCCTAACGACTTGATAATCTCGGGATTAATCTGTGGCAGGAGACCTATGCGCACAGCACTGAGTGGGTTGACGTAATTTCCAAGTGCACCGGCTAGGTAGACACAGTTTATGCCTCCAGCTCCGATGTCCAGTTCGTCCATCAGTGTTTGTATACCAGCGGCAATAGCTCCTTTGGCAAGCTGCACCTCGCGAACATCTTTTTGAGTCAGGTATATTGGCCTCTGATCGTAGCTTTCTTCGGCAGAAGCAACCAAGAAGCTATTACCAGCGGCTCGTCTTTTTAC
>JGI24422J19971_10000787_pt1 | contig 18332 bp, 25 predicted proteins | sample DeeMarSWOR152_54_FD_19971 | JGI IMG/M metagenome (IMG submission 19971) | reverse complement strand
AAAATCAAAATAGATGCTACAGAAAAGACAATTAGCTGAAGGAATCTCTGAACATTGACTAGTATCCTCTTCTTGGTCTTAATTCTCTCTTCAGCGACTCTCAATATTAATTGATTGAAAATCTTTACCAATATAAAACTGGCTATGATTATCACGGCAACTTGTACGATTTGAAAGACAAGATGGGAGTTTATTAGTAAATCAGCCATGGTCAGTTACTCTGTCATACCTCATTGCATTCGCAACATAAGAATTCTCCTAACCTTGCCAAGGTCCAATCATCGTATACCTATGAGTAGATCCACAACCATGAGTAAACCTTGAAGCCAGTCTGGAAAGATCTCGTATTCATAATCGAGAGCCATGATTGTTATTCAATTCCAAACCGTTTGGTGATTTTGACTATCAGGAAAATTGCCAAGGCTACAATTATGAATGTTATTAATGCATCTATGAAGCTACCAACCTTGAAGATTGCAGGCCCAACTTGTATGTCCAATGATAAGTCTGGAGGCAACACAAGGGTTATTATCGGCATGATTAGGTGAGTAACAAGCGCCTGCACTAAGGCACCCAGATATATACCCAGAATAAAAGCCACTGCAAGCCCCATGACTTTGTATTTTGAAAGGAAGTCCATGAATTCATTCCAAAGTCCTTTTGGTGGCGGTGGAGTAGGCTTAGGCTCAAGCAACTCTCTGATGCGCTTCAGCTCCTCTAACATCTTATCTTCTTTAGACATTTTTCTTGTCACCTCCTCGAATTTTATGACTCAGAGAGAACAAGTATGTTATTATCAGGATCAAGCATCACGGCAGTCCTACCGCCCCAACCCTGCTCCTTCGGTTCCGTGATGAATTTCACGCCTTGCTCTTTCAACTTTCTGTAGACTTCGTCAAGATTTTCAACCTCCAAATAGACAACAGAAGTTGCAGTGTGTACCTCTTTGTTTTGCTTCGTCTTACCAGCAGCGAACCTGAGCGCACACAATGAACAGCTTGTACATAGCTTTGCCTCTTTTTCGCTCTTCTTTGTTCCACTAGCTGCAAGAGCAAACGATACCCCTCCCACATCGAAAGACGTCCATACAGGATGTTCATAAGTTTTCTCAAGTTCCAACACGTTCTCGTAAAAGACGACAGCTTTCCTCATGTCTGACACAGGAATCTCTATACAACCAAATTTCTTAATCATAACCTCCCCTCAGCATCCTTTTACTTTTTACTGAATTATAAAACTTTCATGAAATGGAGTTAGAATATAAAAAAAGTGAAAAGGTTTTAGTGTGGTTTTTTGTGTGCCATGGGTTTTTCCAGTTCTCTGACGCGTGTTTCGATGAACTCTGTGACTTTTTCTTCGCTGTATCTCTTGGCTTCTTGTTGTTTTTTCAAATGTTCTTTGATTGTGTTAAGAACGCTTTCCATGTTAAACGGCTTGATTACGTAGGCATCTGCACCCTTGTTCACGGCTTCGACGGCATTTTGCAACGAAGGATAGCCAGTGACAATTATTTTGACCATTTTTGGAGTTGTTTCATGTATTGCAGTCAACAGTTTTGTTCCTTCCAAATCTGGCAGTCGAATATCTATTAATGCGAGGTTGTAGAATTTAGTCTTGGATTTTTCGATTGCCTCTTTACCGTTTTCCGCAGTGTCAACAACGTATCCCTTTTCTTCCAATATTGCCCTGAGGGTTTTCCTTATGCTTTCATCATCGTCGACAACGAGGATTCTGGCATGTTCAGCCATACCTTTTCACCTCCTTCTATTTTTTGTTTGATTGGAAGCGTTACTATGAAAGTTGCTCCTTTTCCAACCGTGCTTTCTACAGAAATTGAGCCCCTGTGCGCTTCCACTATGCGCTTGCAGATGGACAAGCCTAATCCCATTCCCTTCGCTTTAGTCGTGAAAAAGGGGTCCCAAATTTTTTCCATAATTTCATTTGGAATACCTGTTCCAGTGTCAATGAAGGCGATTTCTAAGTTGCCACTGGATTCCTTGCTTTTTATTGTAAGTTTACCGCCTTTAGGCATGGCGTCAACTGCATTTTTGATGATGTTGAGAAAGACGCTTTTCATTTTCTGTGCATCAATCTTAATTTTTGGTTCGTTCTCGGTCAAGCCTAACACTCGTATATTTTTTGGAACCCTGACTAAAGTTAATGCGTCTTTTATGATTGATTTTGGAGTCGTTTCTACTGGATCTAACAATATCTCTCTTGAGTAAGTTAAGAGATCACTTATAATTTTGTTAGAGTATTCTACGTCTTTTTCAATGAATCCCAGCATCTCTTTCGTTTTCATGTCCATTTTTGGGCCAATCTTCATTTTTAAATAGTATGCAGCGCTAGCGATGCCTGTTAACGGATTGCGCAGGTCATGTCCCACCATAGCGGCTAATTCTCCGATAGCAGCTAGTCTTTCAGCCTTTAGAAGTTGTTCTTGTGTCTCTTTCAACTGTCTAGTTCTCTTCTCAACCAGTTCCTCCAAGTGCTGAGAATACTCCTCCAACTTCTTCTCCATCTGCTTTCGCTCTGTGATGTCCTTGTACAATCCCACAGAGCCTATGAGTTGGCCTTCAAGTCTGATCGGGGCAACAGATATGGACACTGAAACTAAAGATCCGTCCTTCCTCTTTCTAACAGTATCATGATAATAGTATCCTTTCAAGGCTTTTCTGTCCAACATGTCCGCCTCTTCTACCTTGCCTTTAGGCACTACAACATCGTCGATATGTTTGCCCTTGACTTCATCTAAAGAGTACCCGAAAAGTTCTCTGAAGCGTGGGTTAAAATCCAAAATGTGAAAATCTGGATCCACGTAGACAGCTGCCTCAGGGTTATCCACAAATAACCGTTCAAACTTCTCTTGACTCTCTCGAATCTCGCGCGCGTGCATCTCCAAGTTTTTAGCGTACTGCAAGTTGCTTATTGCGGTGGCGGCATGGGACGCCAAAATTTCAAGTAGCTTTTGATCCTTTTCGTTGAAAGCATTCAATTTTTTACTCTCTACGTTTAATACTCCAAGGACTCTATGCCCAATTTTGATGGGTACTGCAAGTTCGGAACGAATGCCTTCTCCACCTTCAACATAAGTCCTTTCCTTGTTGACATCTGAAACGAAAACAGTCTCGCTTGTTCTTGCTGCTCTGACGGTTATCCCTTTATCTCCATCTAGGGGTAACTTGAGTGACAAATTGTTAGAGAACCCTCGATGAGCCGCTAAGCTAAGTATTTTTCCTTCTACAATAAGAATGTCAGCGAACTCAAAGCCCAAGGTTTTTTCTGCAGCGTCTAATGTGAGCTTATAAATTTCTTCCATGCTCTCTGCCATGTTCAAGCTTCGACTATAAGTGTTCAACGCTGAGAGTCTTTGTTCAAAGCTTTTCCTCTCCGTGATGTCCCTTGAAGTAAGTTGGAAGCCGATTGGAACCCCCAGTTTCTTGATTACTTTGCCCTCTATTTCTATCCATATCCATCTTCCATCTTTGCATTTGAACTGAGTCTCTAGAATACGGGGAGATTTCCCAGTCAGTAGATCTTTCATCCGTTTCGTGAGGAGCTTCAGGGTTTCATCAGAGAACATACCAAGTTTGAATCCGTTCTTGCCGACGACTTCCTCCCGTGAATAGCCTGAAACTTCTTCGAATTTCTTGTTGACAAAAGTGATTTTGCCCTTGCTGTTCACGTTGCAGAAGCTTATGGGAGCTTCTTCCATCAAAGCGCTGTATTTTTCCTCAGACTCTCTTAACATTCGCATTGAACCAGATCCTCGTCTCTTTCCCCCAGAAAACTTCGCTTGGCTGCGGCTACATATTTAGTGAATTTTAGATTTTCAGATCCGTGCATTTTGAAAGTTTGCCCAATTTTTTCGTAGAGTTTCTTCATAATCAGAATTTCGAGAAAATTGGCTCCTAAGCCAAAAATTTTTTCGATAGCATTTGCGAAAGCCTCAATTTTGTAAGGGATTTCTTGTTTCTTTACATTGAAGCTCTTCTCCAAATGAAAATAGATTGCTTGTTTCGAGTTTTCCCCTAAAGAAGACAGTCCTTCATCTACTGCTTCACGTAGAAGCTTAATAAAACTCTGTTTTGGCAACGGCAACTCCTCGAGGCAAGGTCATGTCATGAATTTAGAAATCCCTCTATGCAGGGACGTTATAAATCGATTATGAATTTCTGATTTAGATTATTACACACCCGCGTGGTAGAGTGGTCGAAAGAGAAGAGGATGTACGATGAATGTTTATAGAATCAAAATTTTTCAAGGATTTCTCTCAGTATTGGTTTTTCTGGGTGATAGAGGGGGTTGGCAAGACAGAAGTCTACGCCTTCTAATAGTTTTAATTTGTTCCAGGTCGGAGGCTTGGCTTTTTCTGTTGTTGGTTGCCACATGAGATATATTTTGAAGCATTCTTCCACATGCTTTGTTTTATGCTTTACCTTGATTGCGTCGAGTGATTTGAAGCCGAGTTTCTCCATCTGTCCTATTTTCAACCAAGGGCTCCAATGGTCTTCCAATCCTAAAGTGGCAAAATCAACAGCGTTCCTTTCGCTTTCTATCATATCTGCCATTAGTTGCTTTCCAAGGTTGTGTCCTTTCACCTTTCTTAAGACCCAGATGCAGTTCATTACGATAATGTTCTCACCTATGATTGGGTAACCAGACGCTTCGGCTGGTGCATATTCAATTTGGCCAAGAATTTCTCCATTGAAGATTAAGAGTTTCTTGTGAAAACCTTTGGTAATCGTGGTCTCCAAATATTCTTGTCGTTTCCTGTATTTTCTGAAGGGCATGGGTGCAAGACATCTGTAAAGGTCTCACACTCGCTCTTTTTTGTTATGTCTATAATCTTAATCTCGATGTTTGGGTTCATTTCGTCTTATGCGTAGGAAAATTAACGTAAAGATTTTTCGTTCTGCTGATCAAAAATAGGCAGAGGGCTGGTGAAACCTCATAAATAGTTCAATGTTTATTTGGAATTATGCTTCCCGACTTGCTAATAGCAGTTTTTCTGGCTTTGTGCCTCCTAGGTTTCTGCAGTGCAAACTTGTACAATCTCAAAAGACGCGGCGCAAGCAAAAAGGGGATCAAGTGTAAGGCTGAAGTGGAGCGACCGAAGGGACTCATTTTCACCCTCTCGGCTCTAGGAACAATAATCTTCTTTTTAGAGTCCTTCTTCTACATCATTCTGGTCCTTGCTGGTCTTCAAAGGACCCTACACAATTCCCTTCTTCAACTTCGGTTCCCCTTTGACTCTTGGGTGCAATTAGCAGGTGTTCTCATGACTGGTTTCGGCTACTTTCTATCTTTGTGGAGTGTTCTCGCTAGAGGAAGATATGCCACATCGTGGGAAATGCCTGAAGATCAGAGACTCGTGACATGGGGTCCCTACCGCTACGTACGTCACCCTTCATATCTTGCCTACTTTATCTTGTTCACTGGTCTACTTCTGACTCTTCTCAGTCTGATAGCTTTGGTCCCATTTATTGCTGTTCCCGGCTACTTGCACATTACAACTGTGGAAGAAGAGTTGTTAGTGAAAAGGTTTGGTGAGGCATACTTAGAGTACCAACATATAACAGGTAAATTCTTTCCCAAAATGAAGAAATCTTAAACACAAAGTTGCTTTCCCTATTAAGCTAACAAGACACTACTCTAATGGAGTTGCCCGATACTTGCGTGTTGCGGTTTTAGTCTCAGGTGGAAAAGACTCCGCCCTATCTCTTCATCGTGTTCTAAAACAGAACTACGAAGTAAAATATTTAGTGAGTATGCTTCCCCAGAGGGGAGACAGCTGGATGTTCCACTTCCCAAACATTTACCTAACCAATCTGTTCGCAGAGGCAGTCGGAATTCCACTGGTCAAGGCAGAAACTACCGGAATTAAGGAGACAGAACTCAAAGACTTGAAAAAACTACTTACAACCCTGGACATCGAAGGTGTCGTCTCAGGAGCAACATCATCGCAATATCAAAAGAAACGAATAGACAAAATCTGTCAGGAACTAAAATTAAGGTCAGTCGCACCTCTTTGGCAAGAAGACCCTTTACAATTGTTAAAGGAAATCATCGAGCTAAGTTTTGAAGTGATCATTGTGGGAGTGTATGCTTACGGCTTCAACGAGAGCTGGCTAGGGAGAAAAATCAACTCTTCAACAATAAAATCCCTTCTTAACCTGAATAAGAAATTTGGTATATCCCTAGTTGGCGAAGGAGGTGAGTACGAAACCTTGGTTCTTGATGCACCATATTTCAAGAGAAAAATCCAGCTGTTGCAGGCAGAGAAGATTTGGGAAGATGACAGTGGATATCTGCTTGTGAAAGAAGCTAGCCTAGTGGATAAGCCATTGAGAACTTGAAAAGGTTTATTAACAATCCACTGGCTTCATACCTACGAGCTATCTACGGATGTCGTTCCGTTGGGATGTAACAGATGGTTGAACCACAAATGGAGGGGAGATTCCACTAGATGACGTATAAGTATGTTGCACAGGCCTGGAAGAAGCCAGAAGCCTCCTATGTTAAAGATTTAATGTTTCAACGAGCCATCGAATGGCGTAAACAACCCACAATCCTAAGAATTGAGAGGCCAACACGCCTAGATCGAGCAAGAAAATTGGGGTACAAAGCCAAACAAGGATTTATCATCGCTAGAGTTCGTGTTCGACGTGGAGGCTTAAGAAAGGTTCGTCCCAAGGCTGGTCGAAGACCCAAAAGAATGGGTGTAACAAAATACAAACCAGCAAAAAGTCTAAGGCTCATTGCAGAAGAGAGAACAGCGAGAAAGTTTCCAAACCTTGAAGTTCTGAACTCCTACTGGGTTTGGCAAGACGGACGCTGCAAATGGTTCGAAGTTGTTTTGGTAGACCCTAACCATCCAGTCGTAAAATCTGACAAGGATGTCAATTGGGTCTGCGAAAAGGTTCATCGTGGAAGGGTCTTTAGAGGATTAACAAGTGCTGGCAAGAAGATACGAGCGCTTCGTCACAAGGGACGAGGGGCTGAGAAGGTTCGACCAAGTCATAAGGCATCCTATAAACGAAGAAAAGAGAAAAAGTAAAAGTAACCAACACTTAAACGTACGTGTGCATCTGCTTCACTTGGTTTTATTCATCCAGCTTCAGCTTCTTTATAGCTCTTTTTATAATTGAGACCGACTCTTCAAAGAGTTTCTTTGTTTCAGGCCTCAATTCAAGCTCCAAAACTCTTTCAATACCATTTCCTCCGAGAATTACTGGTACACCAATTGAAACATCTGAAAATCCGTACTCGCCTTTTAGATACGTAGAAACCCCCATCACTCTGTTCCTGCCTTTGAGAACGGCATCGGCCATTATTGCGATGACAGCTGCTGGCGCAAAAGTTGTCGATCCCTTCAGTTTAATGACAGCAGAGCCGGAGTATCTTGTCAAGTTTATTATTTTCTCAATCTGTTCTTTTCTAAGCAAATTCGTTATTGGTATCCCTGAAACAGAGGCGTAGTTTACAAGAGGGACCATGGAATCTCCGTGTTCCCCTATGACTAGGGCACGAATATCCTCTCTCGAAACATTCAATTCCATTGCAATGTAAGATCTGAAGCGTAGAGTGTCGAGGATGTTTCCCATTCCAAAAACTCGGTTTCTCTCGAAGCCTGATTCCTTGTAAGCTATGTATGTCATGATGTCAACTGGATTTGTCACCAGCATAAGCTTGCAATTGGGGGCGTACTTCACAACTTCTTTTACTATGGATTTGACTATCTTTGCATTTTTGTTCATAAGGTCCAGTCTAGTGATTTCTGGTTTTCTTGCTTCGCCCGCGGTTACGATTACGATTTCTGAGCCTTCCATTTCACTGAAATCGTTAGTTCCTCTGATTTTTCCATCAAACTCTATTGCAGGCGCAGTCTGTATCATATCAAGTGCCTCACCGTGGGCCAGATTTTCAACGATATCAATTAGAACAACATCATCAATTCTGAATCTTAAGATGTTGAATGCAGCAGAACTCCCTACTTTCCCCGCACCTATTATCGAGATCGTCATGTATTTAGAGGAGTAACTTGGGTTTAATAAATCACTACGTGTCTTTTTTTTATATCAAATCCTTTTTTTACATGATATCGATGTTGACTTCATGGTGTTTGGGCAATTTTCTCCAGCACATATGCAAAAATAATCCTAGAAACCATTTGCGCTCACTAAGACATGTATATTAGTGTTGCTATAACGCAACCATAATTATTTGTAGGTACTTTAAGAATTTCCATTCGATAATTTATTTCATTGATTTCTATTTCCCGTATCTTTGCCATTTCTCTGATCTTCCATTCCAGAGTTTTTTCTAAAGCCTTTTTGTTCATGCGTCCATAAGCCTCTGCTACAATTCCATATTTCTTATCTTTTTCCCATGCCCATGCGATTCCAGCTCCTATAGTTGCTTCTCCTTCGGCATTCATCCTTGCCACAACTGCATGTATTATGGAGCCGATGGGCATTTGTTTCAACCCTATTTCCTTGCATCTTGAGGGAAGAATGGAACTTACTGACACTAGATTACATTGGGCTATTCCAGCATTTTTGAGTGCTAAATCAAAGGCATTAAGTTCAGAAATTGAGCTGGTGGCTTTGCCGCTTGTTACAAAGAATTCTCTTGGGATCATCTTTCTCTTTTACCTCTCCACAGCATAGCAATTAAACCAGATTATTTATTTTATGGTGAGTTGACATAATTTATATCGTGAACAGTGCCATAATATAACAAGTTGAAAAAACAATGACGATTCAACCAACAGTGCAGAAAAAGAATGGTAGACTGAGAGAAGGAAAGGGATTTAGTAAAGGTGAACTAAGAAAAGTTGGAATAGATTTTAAACAAGCCGTCAGATTAGCAATTCCTATTGATTTGAGGAGAAAGACAAAACACGAAGAGAACATAAAAACCCTTAAACAATATCTTAAAAGTCTGAAGCCTTCAAAGCCTCGTAAAAAACGGAAGTCACGTGCAGATTAAACATCATTTTAAACAGCTTAATAGATGTAAATTGCAGAGTGGCATGATTGTCGAAGATTCCAATAGCTTTTATTGAAATAAGGCTATTTGCCCATGCAACAGAGGACTCGAACAAAGTTACTGAGGCGGCAAAGCAAGTTTTTCCAGTGGACTACGCAGAAGAAGTTGAGTTTAAGAGAACTAACCTAAAAGGACATTATGGAAACCCTATCTTACTCTTCGAGACAAGAATAAAGGAAGGAAAAATAGTAAGCGCCTTCGTTGCTAACCTTTTTTCACGCATCAACGTTATGGACAAAGAAGATCTATTGAGAGACATTCGTCTACATGTGGAAAAGAGAAGTCTTTATCTCCGTTTGGATAAGCAAGCTGCTCTTTGCGAAGAAATTAAACTTTGCATGAGAGACCCCATTCGTGTCCGCATACAGTTCAAGAAAGGAGGAACCGAAGAAATCCTTAAAATATGTAGGGAATTTGGGATGTTGCCATGATAAAATTTGTTGATCTCCATTTGTGTCCATCGATAAACAGTTTGAGTCAAGTAGAGAAAATGGTGAAACAGTGTTCTGATCTCGGCTATTGGTCTGTTGGTATATCCCTTCCGCTTAATATTAAGCTAGAAAAGATTTGCCAACTGAAAACCATCTGTGAAAACTTTAGAGTAGATTTGGTTACGAGAATTGATTTTGTGCCAAAAACTACTACTGAACTACTCCGAAACCTACGTCGTTTTAGAAGAAAGTTTGAAATCATATCTGTAAGATGCAATTCTAAGAGTGTTGCGAGACAGGCGGCTAAGGATAGAAGAGTAGATCTCTTGGCTTTTTCCACTGGGTTCCCACATAAACGCTTCTTTGACAATGCAGAAGCGGAACTTGTTTCTAAGGCTGAAAGTGCTTTGGAAATCGACATGGTATCGCTTCTTTTTCTATCCGGGTTCCCGAGAATGCGATTTCTTTCCAGTCTTAGGAAGGAGGTTGCAATTGCTGAAAAATTTAAGGTGCCTGTTGTGATTTCCAGTGGGGCGACTGATGTGAGTCTTCTGAGAGGACCTTATGATTATGCTGCCCTTGCAATGTTGTTTGACTTGCCTATGTCGCTTGCTTTGCGTGGTCTTTCGGAAAATTCCTTGAGCATTGTGGAGAGGAACAGGAAGAAACTTAGTTCGGGTTATGTGGCTCCTGGTTTGTTTGTTGTGAGAGATGTGAAGCGTTGTTTGGGCGTTTGAGAAGACGTTATCTGGCTTTGAAAGTTGAGATTGAAGAGCCGTTAAGTGAAAGAGCGCTTATCTTGGCTATTTGGAATTCTATCTTGCAACTTTTTGGGGAACACGGTGCCAGTCAAACCAATCTCTACCTTGTTGAATTCAATCCAGAAGATGGTTATGCTATTTTGCGCTGCTCTCACAAGGCGGTTGACATGGTTAGAGCTGCTATCGCGACTATAGTGAAGATTAATGAAAAATCCGTGGCTATACATGTTGTCAGAGTTTCCGGAACTTTAAAGAGTCTTCGCAAAAAGTTAGTGGAAGAAAGTAGATAGTTTACTGGCCTTGATGGTATGGAAAGTATGTCTAAACGTATACTCAGAGTTGATGATGATCACAAGATTGTGTTTGATGATTTCAGGAATGTCAGGTTGAATGAAAAGGCAAGTCTAGTGTTTGCGGACCCTCCTTTTGGAATCGGTTTTAGTGGTAACCTTCAGACATATCACAGGACTCCCGACGCTCTATCTTATATCGAAGTATCAGAAGAGGAATATCCTGATTTCATACGAGAACTTTTAGATTGGTCCTACAACTCGCTCAAGTCCTCTGGGAGTATGTGGTTGCTCTCTGGGTGGAACAACTTGGGCACAGTGCTGAACGCCGTCGAGAACACTGGGTTTCATCTCTTAAATCACTGCATCTGGAAATATCAGTTCGGAGTCTTCACCAAAAAGAAGTTTACCACATCTCATTATCATCTCTTGCTTTTAGTGAAAGACCCAAGTAACTATATTTTCAATAAGCCAGAGCATTATGCTGAAGACGTATGGGTTATCAAGCGACCTTACCACCACCGAACAGAAACAGCTGGCAATGAGCTGCCTGATAAACTGGTGTCGAGGTGCATATACACCTCGTCCAATAAAGGGGACTTAATAGTTGATCCCGTATTAGGCTCTGGCACGACCATAAGAGCTTGCTTACGAATGGATAGAAGATGTATCGGGATAGAAGTTAATCCTGAACTGGAGCAGCGCATAAAAACGAAGTTGGGACTGAAGTCTCTAAAGTGATGACGACTCTTGCGCGTGCAGAGTTGGCTTTGGCATGTTTGATCAAGACGGATGAAGAGTGGGTTCAACCAGAAGAAAGGGCGAAGACATTTCTCTTCTTGATATATTTTGGTTTCGGAATAAAAGTATATCATATAGTAATATTCAATATATGTTAACGCATACTAGGAGATTACGACAAGTGAATAAACATTTATGCAACCAGTGTGATCATCCTTTTTCACACCCACTCGTGCTAACCAACAAATGTGGAGAATCCTCGGAAACCTATTATGCGTGTCCATATTGCTTGTCCAAAATAGATGTGGATGAAGGAGATCTTGTCGCAGCCTTTAGAGAAGAGAGTAAAATTACTGGATTTATAAACAATCCTGAAAAGAACCTTGAAAAGAATCTTGGAGGCTCTGCAGAGATTGTGTGGAAAAACATTGTGATCCCTGATGCTTGTCTGGATTGTGCCAATCTTCTGCCCTGTGTACACACGTTAATCACGTTAATAGAATCGAGAAAGGGAAGTTCAGAGGACCAATCTCCTGTTTGTAAATTCCTTTAACACGGTTTCTAGGCATGAATTTGTTGACCACTTCGATTAACTTACATTCCTCTTTTTAAGATACAACTTGCATAATTTAGTGTAAGAAGAATAATTGGAGGCTAAGCTTGAAGGAAATATTGAAGCATTGGGGCAAAGAACTCTGGATAGCCCAAGAACAAGAGTACGGTGGGAAAATTTTAATCATAAAAGAGAACCATAACACTTCACAACATTTTCACAAGGATAAGAAAGAGACGATTTACTGCTTTAAGGGTCAAGTTGACATCATCTTAAACGATAGAGTAGTAACATTGAAGGAAGGAGATGACATAACCTTACTTCCCAGTACAGTTCATAGAATAGTAGGCAAAAAACACTCAATCCTCTTCGAGGTGTCTACTCCACAACTAGCGGACGTAGTGAGAATAAGTGAAGACAAACCATCACGCTAATAAGAGGCTGAACCTCAAATAACCGTCACAATGACAATGCTGGACATCATTAACTTCTCCAATTCTACCAATTTTTTTGGTTAGTGTTACGGTTCTATTATTTTCTTGTTGTAGCCGTTGATTTCGAAGATGAAATAGTCAATTTCGTCTTCAAAGTGCATAAACTTTAGGTCTATTGTTTCTGTTGGGTGTAGGTCTACTCTTATCTCATCGTCGAAGCGTAGTAGTAATGTTACTCTGCCTTGTTCGCTGTGGATTGCAGATGTTAGAAAGCATTGATGTATTTCTCCACTTGTATCTACCGCGTATAGTTTAACTTGGTCGATGTGGCTTGTGAACTCGTCGAGTTCTCTGAGCGACAACTTGTAGAAAAATCCATCCTTGACTAGGGGTTGCTCTATCTGATGTTGGATTGTTATGTCAGATTCAGTGTGGATATCTAGCAGTGTTTCGTAGGCGTAGTCTGAGCCATTCCAAACAAAAAGCGTTGGGCAGAGCATCGTTTCGTAATAGGCGGTGAATTCCATGTTGCAGTTGACTTCTACGTTCCTCGGGTTATCTGTTGACCCGTCCTGCCAGTGATCAAAGAAGCACCAGTAGATGCCCCTGACAAAAGACTGCTCCGCCTCTATAGTATGTGTTCCTCCGCCAACGGTGACGGTTATCGGAGAATAGTACTGAACACCGTCTACCCAAACCTTCACGTTGTTGATCTGTGAGCCTCCAGTAAGACGTGTTCTAACTGTTAGTGTGTAACCGATAGCCACTGTGAGGCTTGTAGACCAATCGCTCCAAGCATCATTGGAGTCTTGTGCTCGAACCTTAACATAGTAGATTCCTGTGGAAATCCAATAGTGAGAGGCGCTTGCGTTTTCTCCAGACGCATACCACTCTGTTATATAACTTGTGCCATCGTCCCAGTTAAATTCATATCGAATGTTGTCTTCTTCATTGGGGTCAGTTGTGCTTGTATAGTAGGTGTAAGTTGAGTAGGTGTCTCCTGAGGTCTGACCGGAGGGGGTAGAGGGGGTTTCTGGAGGTAGATTAAGATAGTCAGGATCACTGCTCCATTCAAAGTTTAAGGAAACAGATAGAGCGTTGTAGAACATTCGTACTGCGCTGACAGATTCGGGTTCTATTCCTTCAATGGGATCGTTCCGATATGGATAACAATAGTCAACATTGAATGACATTGGAATGGAGTTTAAACCATAGTGAACCGGCACTCTTATGTAAACCTCACCCATTGCGCTTGTAGGAGGGTCATCGTTAAGCAGGCCCCAATCCACATCAGACCAAGTAAACTCGAGAGGAGGCGTGGAATAGCCTGAAATCAGTGCCGCAAACTTCGCTGCTAAACTAGGTCCCTTCCAGACTAATCCCCATGGTACTGGCAAACCAAGAAAGCTGCCTCCCAGCGTGTAAAGGCAATCGAAGAGGAACGCAGCAGCGTCAGTACCTTCGGAGTGTGTTAAATTTATACCAGTTGGTTTGATGTTTTCTCTTATGATAACTTGAGCACCTTCAACATCCACAGAAACACTAAATAAGGAAGGGCGTAGGGGGTAGTCTTTAGTCATAACAGTACAAGAACCGTCATCAAAACCAGATATAGTGACCTTGAGCTCTAAATATGGACCTTCTGGAGGTACATGATAATGCCATGCTATAACACTAGCTGCTGTACAAGCATCATCACCATCCTCAACGTGAATCTGCTTATCTGCTACTCCGTATGTTATATGCAAATTGTCAAAGTAAGTTCTCACCGGCCCAATCATGTGGTCAACTCTATTATCGAATCCTATCCATATCTTGGTCACAAACCAGTTTTCAGGATCAGATTCGTAGACAATTGACAGGTCAAAGCAAGCGAATTGCCAAGAGCCTATAGTGTCATTGCATCGATAAGCTGGATGAATGCGAGTTTCATTCTGATCCACAATATACTTGCTATCGTAGTTGAAGTCTCGAAGCGACGAGTATTCCCCAGTATTATTGTTGTAAAGTTGTGCATCTATCATAGAATTTCCAAGTTGATAGTGATAATAGAAAATATTGATGAATGTTCTTGGCTTAATTTTAAAGGGAGGTCCCCAATCGCTGGCAGAAGTCATGTCAAACAAGTTGAAATAACAGTAAGATTCGCTTGAGCCAAAGTAGCCTGCTGCTCTTAGATAGCGACCACCAAAGTCGTATCCATGAAAGGTAGTATTTGTGGGTACACTTACATTCATGTCACCAGAATCTAGATATCCTAGCCTAGGCACGCTATCACTTGGATAAGGCAAGAAATTTTTCTTATAATCAACTGAGTCGACCCTCCCAAGTGCAGGATTCAAATTTTCCCAGCTTGTAAAGAATGGCAGAACAATCTGATGCAGTGGATCTGCTGATACATATTTGATAGTTAAAGAATTTGATGCCGAAAGTATTAAGGTAGCAATTAGACATAAACTTAATTTTCGTTTGCTCACCTTGTTTCTGCCTCCTTCTTTCTAATTAGACCATAAGACTGAGGTTACGTTTAGGACAAATGGCTCGCTGACTTTTCCGAAAGATATGCTGTAATGGTAGTAGATTCCTGGTTCTATGGGATTGCCATATCTATCTTGGCCATACCATACTTTTTCTCCAAAGTTAACAAAATAGAACAACCAATCGACCTTTGCAGTCCCGCTTGTGATCCACTTGGTGAAATCTGAACGGTCCTTGTTAGCGACATAGAAATCATAGCCAATGTTGCCGCGAAATTCCACAGTTTTGCCATCCGTTATGCCATCGAACCCATAGTAGGCTCCCCACACGAGAAAATCCTTGTTGCTTACAACGTCTGCTGGGTCTGTTACAGTGTGGTTGTAGATGAGCCAAACGTAGTCTAAGCCATTGTATCTAACTTGAACTGGACTAGGGTAGTGATTTGTTACGTTAACTGATAAACCAGCATACGTAATCGGTATTATACTTCCATTATAATAGACAACTTCCATCATTCCTAAATAGGGAGGTGAAAGCTGTTGTCCTAAAGAGTAGCGAAGTTTGAATGAGACTGAGACGAATTGGCTGCCAAAAGCAACGGGCACAACAATCAACAAAGAAATAAACGACACAACTAATATTAGGGATAGCGCCAGCCACTTTTTCTCAGTTAGAAACTTCAAAAATAAAACCTAAAATCGTCTATGAATAAAAAGCCATAAAAACTTTTCGGTTTAGACTTTTGTCTAAGAAATTTCTAAAATATTGAGTCTATCATAATAGTATTTGCCTTAGGTTGTCATGGTATGAGCCTGCGATAATCCAAGAACTTATCAAAGAAAGCGGGTAGTCTGTAAAACCTCACCTAACTAATTATTGTTCCAATTTTTTTCCCTTTCATAACCAACAATATGTTCTCTGGCTTAAACCCGTTAACCACAACTGTTTTAATTCTACTTTTTTGAAGAACCTGAACTGCCACTGGATCGAGAATTTGCTGTATTCCAGCCTTGTGTTCGCTTTCTTCAAGTAGAGTAAATAAGTCCTTGAAGTTGATCTCATCAATTTTCGTTGCTTCTAGAAACTTTTTAGGATCTTTAGTGTAAACGCCTTCCTGATCCGTAGCCTTTATTAGTAGACCAGCCTTCAATCTCTCCGCAATCATGGCTGCCACTGCATCTGTAGTCATTCCAGGTTTTAACCCACCCATAACCACAACCTTGTCATGTTTGAAACAATCAACAGCCTCATCAATAGAGACTGGAACTTTGCCACAACCCAAATCACCCAACTGCATAACAAATAGCAAAGCAAACAAGCGTGAGACAAAAATTGCAACCCAGTCTTTATCAGGCTCACTTAAGCCCATTTCTCCCGCAGTTCTAATGAAGTCACGGGCTAATACTCCTCCTCCAACGACTGCCACAACCTCATGCTTTTGCGCTTTTAGTTTCTTTAACAAATCAACATATTGGTTCATCAATTTGGAATTTGGTGGAGAAGCCACCACGGAACCGCCAACACGAATCACAACCTTCACAAAGGCATCCTCCTCTATACTGTTACTCTTGTAACGTAATAAAATTCACCCAAAGCTCTTGCCAACCTTGAAATATAGGACATGCGAGATTATTTGACACTTGTGTAGCCGGAGTGAAGGAAACCATTGACGGAAATCGAACTAGTCTTCTTAGGAACTGGCGGTGGAAGATTCGCAACAATAACCCAGAAAAGGAGGACTGGCGGAATTCGCATTCTCTCTGAAAATGTCAACGCCCACTTAGATCCTGGACCCGGAGCCCTCATATACTCTTTAAACATGAACTTAGACCCCCAGAAGATTTCTGCCTTACTGATTTCNCACAGNCATCCAGACCATTACACNGANGCCGAAGTCATTGTTGAGGCTATGACCCANGGTACAACAAAGAAGAGAGGAACGCTAGTTGCAACACGCAGTGTTCTGTTTGGAAACGAAGTTTGTGAGATGGCAGTCTCNANNTANCANCAAGAGCATGGTTGAACGGTTGATTGAGGCGANNCNTGGCGTGANGTTTGAATTAGNCAACCTCAAAGTTGTTGCCTGTAAGGCTGTACATTCTGANCCAGATACCGTTGGNTTCANATTTGAAACTGTCAGACAAGGGTGATTTTGCCTATACCTCTGATACTGAATACTTTGAGGATATNGCGAAGATNTATGAAGGCGTTAGGCTCCTTATNCTAGGTGTTTTACGGCCTTCAGGAAAGCCTTGGAAGGGTCACATGACAACTAGTGATGCAATAAGAGTTGTGGAAGAAGTTAAGCCTGAGATGGCTGTTTTGACGAATTTTGGAATGCAGATGATTTTTAGAGGTCCTGATCATGAGGCGAAGATGGTTGAGGAAAAGACAGGAGTTCCAACTATAGCAGCGAAAGATGAAATGCGCATAAACTTAAGTGAGGAAATTCAAGTAGAGACATCTAAAAGGAAACAACATCCCAGTCTCGATAAATTCATGATTCTCTAAGATTTAGCTTCTTTTTTTGTGTGCACATAAAGAAGTTCAGGGTTGTTTTCTGCGTGTGCGTATGTCTCTTAGTACTTCACTGAGTGTTGTGGCTTGCTTCTTAAGTGTGGACACTTCACTTTCAAGTTTCTTAGCCTCCTGCTCCACCTGTTCTCCAAGTTCTTCTATCTCGCGTACAAGCTCGAGTCTCTCTTTCTGCAAACGTTTTACTTTTTCTATAAACTTGCGTAGTGCTTCTTCAATGTCGTTCTCGTTCTCAGTTTGCTTCCTCTTTCCAAAGAATGAATTCTCTTCATCATCCATTTCTGGGTCTTCCTGCATTTGTATCACATATGTATTGCTTTAAAGTGATGGCTTATCTTGAAGATTTGTGTACACGAATCTTTTAAGACTTGAGAAGTAAGAATCAATATCCTAATTATGGATCAGTGCGTGCTCGACAAAATTAATGAGGTTTGAGATTTCAGATTGGATGGCGGAAAGATGTTCTTCAACTTTTCCGATCTTTTCATGTGGCTCATCTATTTCACTCAATATTTCGGTGGTCTTGTTCAACTCTGTAATTAATCGGACAAGAACTTTCTCGCGTTCTTTGAGGGTTTTCATAATTAAGTTAAGGGCTTCAAAGACTTCGTACTTCGTCTGCGGTTTCCTATGAAAAGTGAAGCAGTATGGACAAAAAGTGTAAATTCCCAGAAATGTTTTTCCACATTTTGCACACGTTTCATAACCTATTATATCTACCTTTCTAACTAGAGTTGTTGGACTTACTGGTGCCTCCACCTTCTTCTGAAATGTAACTAATCGATAAGAAATCAGCGTAAAGATTGCTAGGCTAAATGCCACAGTAGCCACAATTATGGTTAAAGGAGCATTGAAGAAGAGCAGAGGTATCTGGGGAACTTGGGGTTGTTCGTCTCCGGGTTGTGTGGTGGCTTTAATCTCGAAGGTCACTTCTCTTATTGCGTGTTGATTGGTCCATTGAACTGAAGCAAGCAACGTATAGGTTCCTAACTCACTTTCTGAGGAGAGATTAAAGATCGTATCGAAATTGCCGTTCTCATCAGCTTGAAGAGTTG
>JGI24422J19971_10000784_pt1 | contig 18371 bp, 21 predicted proteins | sample DeeMarSWOR152_54_FD_19971 | JGI IMG/M metagenome (IMG submission 19971) | reverse complement strand
TTTCCGAATCCTACGAGGTCTCTTTCTGCGTGGTAAAGAATTTTGTACCATGAAACGTCGGGGAGCCAGCCTAAGCTTATTCGGTATTTGTCGACTATTTTTTTGGCTTCTTCTGCGAAGAACTTTCGAGGGTCGGCGATTTCTTCTTTTGGCGATTCAATTTCAGCGAGTAATATTTCTAGGATGCGGTTATAAACGCCTCTTTCAAGTGGGTCAAGTTGAAGTTCGTCGAGGATATATTGGTGTTCGCCTGTTTTTGGATTTTGAACTATTACAACGTGTGAGAAGGGTTCGTATAATGGGTATTTTTCGATGACTTTAAGTCCTTTTGGTATTGGTTTAGGTGGAGGCGGAGGAATGGGTAGTTGTTCTTCTTTTTTCTTGAAGCGAATGTTGATTTTGATTTTTTTCAGCTTTTTTAAGCCTGATAGGGATTTTTTGAGGCGTAGCTTCGGCATTGTGTGTCTCCGTTATGTATGATTGATACCCCAGTCTATTAAATATTACGTCTCAATAGATAATATTGAAGACATGTTAAACACAAATACATATTCCAAATAAAAATCAAAACATACACTTCAAAACACAAAAAATACACTACATCCATTCCTGCAAAAAGCGATAATCTCATTTGAAAACTCCTAAAAACCTGCTCAAAAAACGCACTAAGATCACAACCACTGCAAGAAAGGATTAACGCGTTTTTCTTCACTTATATCGAAGCGACGCCGTGTCCCGGGTAAACAACGTAATGTTCTGGAAGACGCAGTAGCTTTTCTAACGAAAGCCTCATATCACGATCAGAGCCTCCCGGCAAGTCCGTTCCGCCAATCCCCCCAGCAAACAGAGTATCGCCAGTAAAGACGAGTTTCTCTCCCACAAGTGATATGCTTCCAGGCGTGTGCCCCGGCGTGTGCATAATCTTTAACGTCACTTTCCCAAATTTCAGCAGCCCTCATCTTCGAGTAGAATGTTAGCGGGCTGGGTGTTCTCGCCTAAGCCCTCGAGAAGTGCGCATCATACGCGTGGATACAAATGGGTACGCTGTATTTTTTCTTCAGAATACTGTCTCCGCGAATGTGATCTGGATGCCCGTATGTGTTGACTATGAAAGTCACTTTCAATGTGTTCTTATCCACTTAATGGAAGATCTGCTTGGCTTCAGAAGGAACATCTAATCTTGGGTCAATTATGATGGCTTCTTGCGTTGCGTGGCAGTTAACGACATAACAATTAGTTGATAACATACGACCTTGAAAGTTTGAATATTCATGTAAATCACCGTTTGGAATTTAGTCAAAGGTAGATAAAGTGTTTGCCATCTAGCTCTATCGATTAGACTGAAACAGTGCAGAGTGATTATTAAAAAGTTGTAGCAGGGGAATGACATATAAAAAGCCAATACACTTTTCTACCTCTCCATTATCTGTAATACAAAAATAAGTCAGGAAAATACGTCATGAGCGAGATTCCAAGCGGCATTGCTGATGCGCCATCCTTCCAGCAAGCAGATTTTGAAAAAATAACGCAGTTAGTCGTCTCCGAGTTCCAAATTCAAGAGGCATTAATGGAACACGGCACACCTACATATTACCTGACATGGCCGCAAGAAACCAAACAAGCTTTTCTCAGGCTGCTGACGCATCTTGAAGAAATGAAGTTAATAGCCTTCCTTCGAAAAGTAGACGGCCGAATAGTCCTGAAAGTGGTTCCGAAACCACCACTAAAACCCAGCAACCCAAGAACGAATTGGATCTTGCTATTAGCCACTGTCTTAACAACGTTCATCACGGGATATATCAGTTTCTCAGCAACGGGCATTAATCCCCTTGTCAGCGGGGCAATTTTCTCCGCAGCCATCTTGACGGTGCTTGGCATTCACGAGATGGGTCACAAATTAACGGCAAACAAAAAACAGATAGAAGCAACATCCCCTTACTTTATTCCAGGACCGCCTCCTCTCGGAACTTTGGGCGCGGTGATAATGCAGAAATCTCTTCCCCCAAATAAAGATGCGTTGTTTGACATCGGAGCCAACGGACCCATCGCAGGTTTCATAATCGCGGTGCTCTTTAGCGCCATCGGCATGATGCTTTTAATCCCAGCGCCCCGACCACCAGACGTAAGCGACTTAAGTTTAATGCCAGTAAGCTGGATTCTTTTGGGTCAAGTTTTTTCAGGCTTACATTTGATTCCACAGATTACACCGCCGAACGAAGTCTTGCTTTTGCATCCTATAACCTACGCTGGATGGGCAGGAATGATAGTCACAATGATTAACTTGTTGCCTGCGGCAATGCTTGACGGTGGACACGTAGCTAGATCAGCTACAGGCGATAAACAAAGATACATTCTGACCGTTGCTTCAGTATTAATTTTGCTTCTCGCTGGCTCTGAATTCATAATTATGGCTTTTATAGTAGTTTTCATGTCGATGTTTAAGCACCCAGGCCCCTTGGATGATGTGTCCAGCTTATCGAGAAACAGGAAACTGTTAACTGTTGTTCTAGTTGCGGTTTTTATATTGGCTTTTCCCATCAGAGTCTAATTGGCAATCTGTATTCTTGTTAAACAAAAAAACAATAATGTTTATTATGGTTGGATTGCCCTTGCAGATAATGAATACGAGGTCAAAATCAACATGAAGGGGATAATCATATTGGTGGCTTTCTTTTCGCTCTTTGCAGTAGCGGCGCTCTTGATTCCTGTCCCCATGTTTCCAGGCAGCTGGTTCTGTGCGCTAATCGGCCAAGGAATCCAAGATTACGTGCGCATTTTAAGTGCAATATTTAACGGCATGTTCTACGGCGTTATTTTATGGCTGATTTTCATTGGTATAAGCCGGAAACTCGGAGAATAAAAACTGCGCTGTTTCTACTCGCTGGCTACGTCTTCGATGGTTGGTTGAAAACCAGTGAGCTTAGTGTTGCTGCCGCATTTACAGCACATTATGACAAGTTCTACAAGTTCATCATTGATTATTTTTGTGTCCACAATTTTGTAGACTTCTTCTGTTTCATCTTCAGGAGATATTACGGTTCCGCATTTGGGGCAGGGGAATGCGCCGTCTCCATCAATCTTTGTAAGATCTATCGTGTAGGACACGCTTTTTTTAGTCATGCTCTTTTTCATCATATCCTTCACGTCTTATGTTCCTTTGAGCTTTCATGGATAGTAGTCCGTAATTAACAATTATGAAGTACTAATCAGTACAGTAGATACATTTAAGATTTGACTTGCAAATTTGAGAAAAGCTGGCGAAGACATTTTTCAGGCTTCCTTGCTTTGACTATTTCTGGGTTCAGATCCCAGATCATATATTTTTACCATTCAAAGCTGTCGGGTGAGATGTAGTCGCCAAAGCGTTCTTTTGCTTCAAGCAGACGTTTGCGTTGTTGATCCAACATCTCAAAGAGTTCTGCCGGTGTGTCAGAGACGTTTTCTTGGTAGAAGCGCTGCACACGTTCAATCTTGGCCAAGTTTTCAGGGACGCGAATAGTGAATTGCTTAATGTAGTCTTCCTTTGTGTAGTCTTTACTCAATATTCGATTGAAGAGCTTACTCAAATCCTCGTATTTAGGAAGATAGCCAGTAGGAGACCTTATTGCCCCCGCTTCACCGTGGACGCGTAGCTCCATCCACTTTATCCAGGCGTGCTTGTCTTGAGGAGAGTTTAAGAATTTGCCTTCTTTATCGCGCAGGAAGTAGTTAACTCCAAAGACGAGCGGTGCTTTCTTCAGTTTCTTTCCGAACTCTAGGTTGTTGCAGACGTTCTGACCCAAGGGAATAGAGATAAAGTCCTGGATGCTCATCATATTTATTTCCAGTACACCTTCTTTACCAATGGTAGCAAAGGTTGTTTCAGTCTCCAGAGCTGCTCCATAGGCTATAATACCGTGCTTCCAATCAAAGCTCTGCTGGACAGGCACGTAGGCCTTAGCGTCTCGACCACCATACATTATACCACTCAACTCCACGCCCATGGGGTTATCCAGCTCAGGATCACAATTTTCCAATGCTTTAAGAGCCACAGCGTAACGGGCGTTCTTGTGAGCAGGCGGGACCTCATTGCCATCCGCATCTGTTTTTCCTTCGTACCATTCGCCGGAGAAATTTATTCCATCTTTGGGAAGTTCACTACCCATGCCCAGCCAGTAGGGTTTCCCATCTTTAACCAATACGTTGGAGAAGATAATCTCACCCGGGCTAGTAAGCACCTTATAAATTGAAGCGTCGTCTATAGGGTTAACATCTTGGATAATGCCGAAGATGCCAGATTCGACATTTACTGCGCGAGCAACTAAACCAATGTCGCGAATATACGCAATGTCATCGCCCAGTATGGTCTCCCCTGGAAGCATCGCGGTGGAAGTCTTGCCGCAAGCGCTGGGGAAAGCGCCAGCAAAGTAGGTCTTACGACCGCCTGGACCATGCACTCCCATAATCATCATATGCTCAGCCAGCCATCCCTCTCGGTCAGCCTTGCGGATGGCGAGGCGGAAGGCAAGTTTCTTGAAGCCCACAGAGTTACCTGCATACTGGGTGTTGACGCTGTAAATCGTGTTATCCATATGATCAATGTAGATGCGTTTCTTCTTATGCTCCATGCTAGCCATGTTTTTGTTTAATTTCCCTGCCGAATGTAGGACGCGCAAAAATTCTCTGTTCGGTTCTGCTTGGCGGAACACCTCATAACCAGGCCTGTAGAGTAAGTCTTCAGAGTGAGCTACATACCAAGAGTCGGTGCACTGCAGACCGAGGACGGTGAATATGGAGTTGGGAGGTCCTAAGGAAATGAAGCGAACAATCATTGTACGGCCCTCCATTGAATCCCTAAGTAAACCTTTTACCTCTGCCAAGCCTTCCTGTCGATCAATTTGGTTAAGGGCACTGCTGAGGGAAATTCCCTTGGGCACGAGATACTTGGTGGCTTCTCTGTCTCGCCCCTGATCATAAACACCATCAAAGTGGATGGTGTGCCCCGGCAGCGCCAAAATTTTTTCCTCAGCAGTGGCGATAGCTTGTTGCCGAACATAGGCGATGTCTTCAGCAGAATCGCTGCAGATGAAAATTTTCTCGGCGTTACAGAGGTCACTAGCTTTAGCAATGAATTCGTGAACTTTAGTACTGGCTATCGCGGACAGCTTCTGATAGCCAATTTCGCTCAGTTTTGGTTGTAACGCTTCAAGATACCCATTCATCCTTTCATCACATTTGACTTTTATAATTCGTGAACTGTTCCCGGCACTCTTGGGAACGGTTGTGTCTCAGCTATGTGCTTGACACCGCTTATCCAGCCTACTAAGCGTTCCATGCCTATTCCTCCACCTGCAGTGGGCTTCAGTTTTCCCTGTTTCGCTAGTTTCAGCACTAACGTGTAGTTGTCTTTGTTGATCTTGTCGCGTTCAATTTTTTTGAGTATCTTTGTGTATTCCCATTCTCTTTTGGCGCCTGATAGCACTTCGCCATATTGGGGTAGGAACAAGTCGTAGTTGTCCCATTTGCCAGTTTTGACGTCTTCGAAGTCGTAGAATTCGCGCGGAATGTTTGTAACCCATACTGGGTCGCTGGTTTCCATTGAAATGGCGGCTTCCCAGTCTTCTCCATATTTGGCTTCTAGCTCTTGCTTGTCATAGACTTTGAACGGCTTCTTGGGAAGTTTCATTGTATCACACCTAAACAAGGAGGTTAACTCGTCTTTCATGTCGCGTTTCAGGCTTGTCACCAAGCTGCAGATCACGTCTTCAACCAAGCTCATCACATCTCTTGAGGATGCGTCTCTAGCTTCAAAGTCCAACTGTGTAAATTCGTACACATGTTTACCTGTTTTTGCGCGGTCGGGTTTTTCTATGCGTATGTTAGGTGACAGTATGAACAGTTTCGGGTAAGCCAAAGAAGAGGCGATTAGCTTGTGGATTATCATGCTTGTGGTGGTTCGGACAGTTTTTCCGTAAATGTCCACTTCAATGCGTTTTTCGATGGAGGCGCCTACGTCAGGCCACAGGGGGTCAGTGGATTGGGAAAGAGCGACTGGCAACAGCCACTGGAAGCCTCTGTCCACAAACTGTGACGTGAGATTCTTTAGTGTGTAGGTCATCACTTTGCCTATGCAGGATTTTCTTTCAATTTCGCTTTGTGAAAGCTGGTCTAGGGGTTTTGGTAATTCAGTTAGCGGTATGCTTTTTTGGATTAAGGATTGTTCGCTTTTCAAGTTTTTTCTCTCGATTTGCGTATCTGTTGAAGAGAAGAGTTATCGGTAGATAATAAATTTTTTATAAAAAATGTTATAATTTTTACAAAAACTACAAGCTTTTATACTGGATAACTGTAATAATTACAATTATGACTGTAAAACTTGATGAAAAGGACATAGCAATACTAACGTTGATACAGGAGAACAGCAAGCTCACCGCCAGGCAGATCGCCCAGAGGATAAACGCGCCGGTCACAACGGTTTTCGCAAAAACAAAGCGCATGGAAGAGCTCGGCATCATACGAGAGTACAGAGCTGTTCTGGACCCTGAAAAGCTGGATTCAGGTACGGCGGCGTTTATTCTGGCTTCTGTTTCTTACAGAGCGAAGGCGGATGATGTTCCAGTCTCGCAGAGAGCCGTGGCGGAAGAAATCGCAAAGTTTCCAGAAGTGCAGGAAGTGCACATTATCACGGGCGACTGGGACCTGTTGATAAAGCTCAGAGCAGAGAATGTGGAGTCTATTGGAAAATTCGTAGTCGATAATTTGAGGCTCATAAAGGGACTTGAGAAGACGCTCACGTGCATGGTTTTCGAAACCGTGAAAGAGACAACAAAAATACACCTGCCTCTGAAAAAACTGATAAACATTAAGAAAAGGGGTTTAGTCACGTAAATCAACAGTTGAGAAGCCTTGTCTGTAACTTTGCTTCATGTGGAGCTTGAATAGTAGAGTAATGGCAGGGCGAGAAGCACAGTGTTCTTTCCTTTTCTTGTGAGAGCGTATTCCACTCTTAAGGGCGGTCCAGTGTCAACGGTTCTTGTTATGTAGTCGTGTTTGGCAAGCATTTTAAGCTTGTCTGAGAGTGTGCGTGAGTTGACGCCTAGGATTTTTTTGATTTCACCGAAGCCAGCGACATTCTTGAGTAAGAGTGTGTAGAGGATTTCGAGGCTCCATTTTTGGAAGAGTAGGTTGAAGTTTTCCTCTAAACTTTTCAGGTCTTCTTTGAGTTCTTTCGGAGTTATCTCTTGCTTTTGCAGTATTTGGTTGAGCGTGTCCTCTATGCCCTTAAGCGTTTGCTCTAGGCGGGCTTCTACGAGCTTGCGGAACTCGGCGCTAAGGGGTAGTTGCGTGCTCATGTGAGTTACACTTGGTGTGAAGTGGCTCACTTCATAGTTTATAAGGGTTTACTTATACAACAAGGTATAGAAAATATATCATGGTTTACGCGGAGGGCAATCACGTTGGAAAAGTTTGACGCCGTAGTGGTTGGCGCTGGAACAGCAGGCTGCTTAGCCGCGAAAACCCTCGCCGAAAAGGGCTTGAAAGTGTGCTTGGTCGAGAGAAAAAATAGAGAAGAGATCGGCGAGAAGATTTGCGGTGACGCCCTTGGGGAGCATCACTTAAATACTTTGGGTTTGGAGAAGCCAAGGGGCGGTGAGCTTGAGAAGCGGATTGAGGGCATCAGGATTTTCTCGCCGGACCAGAACACGATTTTCACTATTGCTCATGAGGATTTTGTCGGTTACATTTTGAATAGGCGGCTTTTTGGGCAGTGGCTTCTGGATAAAGCAGTTGACAGCGGCGCTACGCTCATGGATTCCACACGGTTTCTGGAGCCATTGCTTGAAAAGGGGTTTGTGGCGGGAATTTCGGCTAAGAACGCGAAGGGCAAGACTGTGCAGTTGAAAAGCAAGGTGGTGGTGGATGCCAGCGGCTTCAACGGCGTAGTTCGGCACAAGCTTCCTGCAGAGATGGGCATAGAACGCGAAATTGCGAACGAGGATGTGGAAGCCTGCTACAGAGAGATACGGCAGCTCCAGCAGGAAACGGAAAACACGAAGTACTGCGACATCTATCTGAACCAGAAAGTGACGCCTGGAGGGTACACGTGGATTTTCCCGAAAGGCGGAGCCAAAATAAACGCTGGCTTGGGCATTTGCATGCGAGGCAAGTTTCCCAACCCGAAAAAGCAGTTTTACAATCACATTTTGGCTTTGCCAGTTTTTGAGAATTCGTTGCTTTTGAATGGCGGTGCATGGTTCGACCCTACGCGGAGGCCGTTTGATAACATGGTTGGAAATGGCGTGATAATAACTGGCGACGCGGCTTCCCTAGTTAACCCGATACACGGCGGCGGCATTGGGCCTTCGATGCTGAGCGGCTTTTACGCTGGAAAAACAATCGCGGCGGCGTTGGAGAAAGGCGAACCCACGCAGAAAGCGCTTTGGCCCTACAACAAGATGTACATGGAATCTTACGGGAAAAAGCAGGCGGGTTTAGATGTCTTCCGTATGCTGCTGATAAAGAGCAACAACGCGGACTTGAACTACGGCATGGGCTACAAGCTGCTCACGGAGGATGATGTGCTGAAGGCTGGTTTGGGCGATGAGTTCCACTTGAACATCACCGAAACCGCAAGACGAGTGTTCAGAGGCATAAAGCGCGTGCGCTTCCTGAACAAGCTCAGGCTCACGGTCAAAATGATGAGGCAAGTCCAAAAACACTACGACATTTACCCTGAAACGCCGGAAAACTTTGAAAAATGGCGCCTGCAAACAGTAAACCTAATAGAACAGGCAAAAAAACTCGGCGAATAGACCTAAGCCATAAAAATAATGCAAGATTTCTTGACAAACACTTCAATACGCATGGTTTTGCTGATATAGGTTTGTAGAGCAGAGTTAACGTATAAAACCTATACATCTTCACCTACATAGAAGGAGCAAGCACCTCAGAGAAGTAAAACCTCACTCCCTAGCCTTTAAACCTAAGTTCTAGACGGAAGTTCAACGTATATATAAGGAGGTAACTCTCCGCAGAGCAAGCTAGTCTTTTACGCTTGTTGGGGAGGTTGTAGGCCGCTTGTGGCTTCTGCTCTTTCGCTCATGAAATTTATTGCCTGCAGAATCGAGCTTGCGAAGCCTAGAAGGCTGAGTGTTATGGCAACCGTGTAAAACAGGGTAAGATTCACGGTTAAGCTGAAGTTTTCGTAGCTTGTGCTGATTATCCCGTCTTCCATTGAAAGAAGCAAATAGGCAATCACAAACAGCGACCTTGCCGTGCTGAAGAAATACTGGAAAATCGTGCGTTCCGTAATGTCGCCTAGAATCGTCAGCACAATATAGATTATGACAAACGCTTCGATGGATTCCATAAAGCCGGGAATCAACCCAAAAAGTGGCGCTAACATCGGCGCGAGAAGGAAGTAAATTAAGTAGATGAGTATCGCCTTTAAAGTGGCCTTCACAACTCTGAACGAAACGTCTTTGACGATGTTTTTTCTCTTCTTTTCCTCTTCAACCATACGGAATCACCAAAGGTCCATACTCAAAAAGTGGGGTGGAAAAGTAAACGTTAAAGTGCCCATTGCGGGCAGCTGAGAAAGACGCGGTGTTCAAGGGAACATGAAACTCCAAATTCCCGTCGTAGGACGAGTACTGCGGAACGTTTAAGGCAGTTTGGCTTTCGCCCAGAAGCGAACCCCCGCTGTCAAAAAGCTCTACCCTGATGTCGCCGACAAGATCAAAGGCGGCGTGATTTTCAAAACTCATCGGAACCGATACCGCGCTGTGTGTGGAGTTAAACCGTCCAAAGGATGGCTGGCCGAGAGCGAAATTGTAGAACGGCGCGCCCCACGGAAATGTAAAGTTAGTTGAAATCTGCGCGGGCAGCAACTCTGCAAGGGTTAGTCCAGCCGTAACAGAAGCTGTAAGGTTGTTGTCGTTGAACAGGTATTGCTCAGCGTTTTCAAGCACGCTATCCATGCTCAATGTAACGTTGTGGAAGATTGTTACGTTTTCCCCACGCGGTATAACAGGAACGAAAGTGTTGGCTCTAGAGATTTCTGCGCCTTCAGCGTCTGAAAACACAGTCATAAGGTGGAACTCCTTAAGGCTGCAATATCCTCTGTTGTCAATGTACAGCGGCAAAGAAAAGAGTAGCTGACCATCTGGCGCTGTTGTGAATTGGGGTTCGCCGAGGTCAAAGTTCAAATCCTTAAAGGAGTAAGCTGACAAAGCAATAAAGGCTATTAGAAGTATCCAGAAGATGGATGTAGCTAGCCCTAGCGCTCGAATCGGCACATTCATTGCGGTTCCTTCTTTTAGGATAGTTAGAAGCGGCTTTTTCACCGGGACGGCTTAGGTTTTTGTTGCGTTGGTTGTTGCTGTTCCATTTCTTCTAGCGGAATAACTATTAGCTCTGGTTCAACTGGCTTTGCTTCTGGTTTTGCTGCTGGCTTGGCTTTTGCCTGTTGAGGTTGTGGCTGCTTTTTTTGTTGAGGCATTTGGGGTTTTTGAGGTGTTTGCGTGATTGTTTCAGCTTTGGGTGCGTTGGTCATTATGGTTACTCCTCGGATGGTTATTAGCGAGCTGACCCAGCCCATGACGCCGAGGTACATTATGTGTATGGCTGCTGCGATTAACGGTCCTAGAGCCTCTCCGAAAGTTTGCACAAGGTCTTGGGTTGAAAGAGGCATTATGCTTTCTGTCAAGAATCCGTAGGCGCTGACGAACGTGATTATAAGCAGGGCTACACCTATGCATAACACTGTGATTCCAGAAATGGCGATTTTGTCTCTAAACTTCTTGAACATCGGTTACTTGACCTCTTTATATTGAATAGCACGATTCAATATTAAATCTTCCGAAACAGCAAACAAAATCCAAGCTAACTATCAACAATAAAACACAAAAACCAAAACCCACCATCCAACTAACACTAAACTATCCGCCTTCACTTTTCAGCAACACCCCGCGAAAACCCAATTTCACTTTAACTCACCTCTCCATGGATTAGACGCTCTCCTGTTTCGCGTGTTTTAAATATGGCTTTTTGCAACTCTTTCCCAAGCGTGAGACTTATGTCAGAAGAAACGGACATCGAAAACCAAGAAGAAACTACACCAACCAAAAAGAAGTACGAGTTCATAGAAGACCTTCCAGGAGTTGGGCCTGCTACATCCCAGAAACTGCGCGACCTCGGCTATCACACCGTTGAGTCGCTGGCTATGGCTACAGCCCGCGAACTGGAACCCGTCGGTGTAGGCGAAAAAAAAGCTTTCTCAATCATCGAAGCAGCCCGTTCCTCTATTGGCGTTAACTTTGTGCGGGCTGATGAACTTCTCAAGATGCGCCAGAACGTCTTGCGTTTAACCACTGGTAGCGAGGCATTGGACAAGATCGTAGACGGCGGTTTGGAAACGCAAACTATAACCGAATTTTACGGTGAATATGGCAGTGGAAAAAGCCAGATTTGCCACCAGTTATGCGTGAATGTTCAGTTACCCCCAGAGCGCGGGGGTCTTAACGGCGCCGCGTTGTACGTAGACACAGAGAACACCTTTAGACTTGAGCGTATTGTACAGATGGCCAAGCATGTGGGTCTTGAGCCTGAACAGGTGGTTAAGAACATAATCTACGCTGAAGCCTACACTTCGGACCACCAGATGTTTCTTTTGGAAAACGCGGATGAAGTGATTAAAGCGAACAATGTAAAGTTGATTATCGTGGATTCGTTAACTGCCCACTTCAGAAGTGAATATGTTGGGCGGGAAATGTTAGCGCCTAGGCAGCAGAGACTGAATAAGCACATGCACAAGCTCATCGGTTTAGCAAGAGCATTTAACGCTGTGGCCGTCGTAACTAACCAAGTTATGGCTAAGCCGGATGTGTTCTTCGGCGATGCCGTTCACCCCATCGGCGGTCACATTGTCGCGCACACGAGTCACACACGCCTTTACCTTCGGAAAGCTTCGCGTGGTCCTGTGCGCATTGCTAGGCTGGTGTCAAGTCCATATTTGCCCGAAGGCGAGGAAATATTTAAAGTAACCGAAAACGGTATAGAAGATGTCTCCGAAGAGGAGAAAACAAGCAAGCGTCGTGGTCGCTAAAAATGCCTATCCCTCAAGCCTTAGTCACGCGGTACTTCCAGCTTCTGGTTAACAGGCAGTTCACAGAAGCAACGCGGGAGTTGGAACGGCTTAAGCAGAAAATGCAAAAGACAGAGTGGAACAGAGGCTACTTCCGAGCTTTGTACGGCATGTATCTTTCGCGCAAAAACAACGGCGATGTGCACGCGCTCTTTTCGAAGCTGGACTTAAGCGATAAAACGACTCTGCACGGCTATAGGCGAGAGTTTTTAGATCACATGCGAAATGGGCTTCACGGAGACTTTGATCGCGGCTACTTCTCAGCTTGGGCTGATTGCATGCGCATCCTAATCCGAATAAATATTCCGAGCGCTCAGAGCAGCAACAGTAAGGACGCTGAAAAGGTGAAGATAGAAACGTTGAGGAGCGATAAGAGCCAAGCCACGATGGCGAATTTTTTCCGGAAAAATAAAGGAGCATAGACTGCCAAGCGATTAAGCTGGTCCTCTTATTATAGAGTAGGATAGTATGAAGAAGACTGCCCATGCGATGAAGTATATTCCTATGCCCATCGACATGATTTTTGACTGTTTCTCCACTTTATTATAAAATTTAGCTTTGAGAGCATAGTAAGATATTATGTAAACTAGTAAAGCTATTGTTATGCCATTCAGGAAAGTGTATAATGAAACTTCGCTTTGCATCGTGGCTAATAACGCACTTATTAGGGCTGCAATGATACCTAATGCCAGTCTTGTCCAGTATATTAGTACCAGTGGTTTCATGCGACCTCAGTCCTCGCAGACTATATTTTGAACTTACATTAAAAAGCTGCCTATTTATAAATCGTTTCTGCTGTTCGGTCTACAGCTTGCGGATAGGACTAATCTAACTTGCAATATTGATCTAGGGTTCATAAGCGATTTATAAACTCGTCAATAGAACAGAAACCTGCGATTTCGAATACTTGACGGTTCTTGTCAAGTGAGGCGTTAATGTATGCCTAATGACGGGTTCGAAAAACTCTTAGTTGAAGCTCATGGAGGCATGATCTCAGTGGAAAGTATAACTGATAAAGGAACAATCTTCACCATAATTATTTCTATCGTACCTAAATTAGATGAGAACTAATTTTTGTGCAAATCTTCCAACAAGGTATCTGAACGTTCGCTATATTACAATCTTTTCTTTTGTTCTAGTACGCAGTTGCCAAGATGTAAAAACGGTTACTGCCACCACAAAACTTGAGCTTAATAATGGGAAAGGGCTTGTCAGCGTCAGCGCAAAGTAGTTGTTGGAGAAGTGAAGGAGAACGGCGATTAGGTAGAAAGGTAAAGGTCGTTTTGTAGCGATGCCGTATGCTATTATCGAAGTGCTTGCGGGATGAAAGAAAAGTCCAGGCAGCCTGTAGATTATTGGTGTACCTAGTACGGAGACATATGTTAGTAGTTCTACGATTCCGAACCCCAAGCCGACTAGTACTGCGAGGTCGAAAATGGATCGCTGGGTTTCACCGTGGCGATAGAAGAGCGGGTAAGACTTTGAGAATTCTTCGATTAAAGGTGCGAAAAATACACGTGAGACCAAAGCGATGATGAATGGGTCGAGACCGATCATTAAGGAATCTGTGTATTGATAGATAAAGAGTGTGAGGGGGACGCTTATTATTACGCCGCAGGCGAAAAAGAACAGCATCTCACTTGCGTCTGGTTTATGGAGTTGGATTACAACTTCGCCTTTTTTCATTATTTTGTGCCTCAGTTTTCTGTTGTTGGTGGTTGGCAGAAGTTGGGTTGTTAGCAGTTATAGAGGTTCAGGGTTAAAAACTTTCATTAGGCTGGAGTGATCTGTCAGGGTTGGTTTATGCATAATTGGTATGCTTAGGTATGCTCACTATTCGGATTTAAACATAACGCTTATGTTTTCCCTTGGAAAAACTCGTAATTGCGATAATATGTCTAAAAAATACATATTGTAGCCAAGTTCAACACATAAACAGGTGAAAAAAGGGCTCAACACCCAAAAAATCTCGCAGAGGATCAACAGCCGTATTCGCAGTGCTGCTACTAGTACTCATCACCTTCGTCTCAGGAATCCTATTCTACACCTTCGTGATGCAAAACATTAGCTTCGCAACCAACACATTCAGCAACCAAATGGCAGCGTTACTGGTAAACTCGTTCACAATAAACTCCACCCACATAGTCGCCTTCCTGCAAAACACCGGCGCAGCACTCGTTGAAATCACAAGCGCCTACGTAAACGGTCTAATCACTGCCATTGTCAACCTAGTGAAAATAGCCCCGAACGCGGTCGGAGCCGTAATCCTGACAGGAAGCTTCCTAGCTGGAAACACGTACAACGTAAAACTTGGAACCATCTTCAACACGGAAGTAACTTTCCAAGCCTCTTTCTAACTCCTCTGCGCAGTATTCATCTCGAAGACTTAGTTATTCCCAACTATGAAAGGGTTAATTTTATAGTTCAAGCACTATTAGAATTCAGATAATGGTGCTGAGCCCTTTGCGCAAGAAGGAATTCTCAAGCTTTGACGTTGCGTTCATAGTTCACGAAATAAAAGAGGCGATAACGAATTCGCGAGTTAACAACATTTACCAGTTTGACGCCAAAACGCTGCTTTTCAAGCTGCACAAAACGGGCTGCCCTCCGTTGCGCCTTGTCATGGAAGCGGGCAGAAGGCTGCACTTAACCGCTTACGCCTTGGAACCTCCCCATGTCCCTCCCGCATTTTGCATGGCACTAAGAAAACACCTGCGCGGCGCTTGGATAGCCAACGTGGAACAGTACGAGTTTGAAAGGATCGTCACCGTCTACTTTAAGACCAAAACGGGCGTGATGCAGCTTATTTTGGAGCTTTTCGGCGAAGGCAACATAATCCTAACAGGGGAAAAAGGCGAGATCTTGCAGGCTTTGATTTTCAAGCGCATGCGCGACCGCAACATTCTCCGCCATGAGATTTTCCAGTTTCCACCCTCAAGCGGTAAGAACCCTTTCAAAGTGACAAGGAAAGAGTTGGAGCAGGCTTTGAAGGACTTTGGAGATGTGGAAGTTGTCAGGGCGATGGCGCGTTTTCTTGGTGTGGGCGGCGTCTACGCGGAAGAAATTCTGCTTAGGGTTGATGTTGAAAAAACCAAACAATGCGGTGCCCTAACGGATTCCGAAGTTGGCGCCATATTTAACGGTCTTCAAAGTTTGCTTTCAACCGTTTCAAGCTTCAAGACGGAACCTAACATAGTTTTGGCTGAAGATGGCAGTTTTCTGGATGTCGTGCCGTTCAAGCTTAAGCGTTACGAATCCTTCCAACTTCAGTCGTACAGCAGTTTTAATGAAGCTCTGGATGAGTTTTACCTGAAAGTCACAGCGGCTGAGAAGGCAGTTGCCAGCATCGAAGTTGACAAGCTAGAACAGGAAGCTAAGAGGCTTAAGCGAGTGATTGCTGAGCAGGAACAAGCCTTGCGTGAAGATGAAGCTAAGGCGGAACGCGACAGATGCATCGGCGACGTTATTTACGCGCATTCGAGCGAACTCCAAAGCCTTCTGAACAGGTTTACGGCAGCGAAGAGGGAAGGAAAAGACTGGAACGCTCTACTTTCGGAAGTCTTAGCTGCTAAAGGTTCGGGCAGAACGCCAGAAGCATTCGTCGAATCTCTTGACGCGCGAAACCTTGCGGTTAATGTTTGCATTGATGACCTGCGGTTCAGCTTAAACTTGCGTAGAACGCTGTTTGAAAACGCTGCTAAGTATTATAAGCATGGGAAAAAGGCAAAGCAGAAATCAGCTGGCGCGTTGACGGCTTTGGAAGAGTCTCGCAGAAAGCTGGCTGAGGTTGAGCAAAGTATACACGAGGCTGAGGCGCTGAAAACAGTTAGGCCAATTGAAGTCATGAAAGAGCTTGTTAAGCGCAAAGTGAAGCGCAAGGAGTGGTATGAGAAGTTCCGCTGGTTCAGGTCTTCAGACGGTTTCTTGGTGGTGGCGGGTAAAGACGCTGTCAGCAACGAAGTGCTCGTGAAGAAGTACACTGGACAGGATGACGCGGTTTTTCACGCTGATGTTACAGGTGCACCATTTGTCGTCATTAAAACCGAAGGCAAAGCCCCCAGTGAGCAGGTGTTGCGTGAGGCTGGCGAGTTTGCGGCTGCTTTTTCCAGAGCTTGGCGGGAAGGTGCTGGTTCAGCGGATGTTTACTGGGTTAAACCCAGCCAGTTGAGCAAGAGTGGCCCTTCAGGCGAGTACGTGCCTCATGGTGCCTTCGCTGTGAGTGGAAAACGAAACTGGATGAGAAGCGTGCCGCTTAAGCTGGCTATCGGCGTGGTTGAAGAAGACGGCGAAGTGAGATTCGTGGGTGGCCCCTTAGACGCTGTTAAAGCCAAAACAAAAATCTATATTGCTATTATGCCAGGAGATTTAACGGGCAAAGAATTTCTTAAGCAGATTTTGCGCACGTTGATACTGAAGTTGCCGAAGGAGCAGCGCAAAAAAGCTGGAAAAACGTCGATTGAGCAAGTCAGGGAGTTTGTGCCCTACACCAAAGGCAGAGTGATTAAAGATGTTTCCTAAGGTGCTTGCGTGCGATGACCTACCCCTTCCTTACGTATACATTGAAATTTGGCGTGAAGCGTTAATTTGGCGCATTCGGCGCTTAAGAAAGGCTAAGGCATAGCCTAAAAGAAGTCATAGGTTTTTGAGTCGTTGCCTGTAACTCTCGTAGTTGGGCAGGGTCCGCGGGTATTCCTGGCTCATCAGCGATGAGGATATCATGAAGTCGGCGGAAGCCCGGTTGCAGGCGGTGGGTATGTTCCACACCACAGCCACGCGCAGAAGCGCCTTTACGTCTGGATCATGCGAAAGAGATTCCAGCGGGTCCCAGAAGAAAATGAGGAAATCAATATAGCCTTCGGCTATGCGCGCGCCAATCTGCTGGTCGCCACCCAGCGGGCCGCTCTCGAAAATGGTGATTTTCGAACCCAGCTCTTGTTCCAAGAGTCTGCCAGTCGTTCCAGTGGCGAAGAGTTCATGCTGAAGCAGCGTGTCCTTGTTAAATCTGACCCATTCGAGCAAATCTGGCTTCTTGTGATCATGCGCTATAAGTGCGATCTTCTTTCTCTTGCCTATTAGTGCTATCTTGTTTGTCATGTTATCTCCACACTCCAAACTTTAATACAACCTCACGAGAATCGTGTCTATATTGATTTCTCCAATAAAACATTTACAGCTATTTAGGTAGTATATTTTAAATTGTAGGAAGAAAGGTATTGGTGAGGTGAAAGCGTATGGGTGGGGGCAGTAGCTGTCCGCCGCCGTGGGTTGACGAGGAAAAAATTGATGAAGAGAAGAAAAAGCTGAAAATCGCGGAAGATGCTGCAAAGATTGAGGCGTTAGAGAAAGAGAACGAAGCGCTCAAGAAGCGGATAAAACAGTTGGAAGACAAGTTGAAAAAACTGGAAAAGCTAAACTAAGCTTTTTTCTATCATTAAAGCCCAAAAAAGGCTGTTTTACAGCTTTTTCGACATTACGTAGGCGTCTTCACCGTCCGAGTAGTACCCGTTACTCGTTCGGCTCACGTCAAAACCCAGCTTCTTGTAAAGCGCAACGCCAGCCGCGTTAGTCACCCTGACCTCCAAGTAGCACTGCTTAGCCTTGTAATGGCGCATGCCCTCCATAGCCTTCGTCATCAGCGCTTGCGCCACGCCTTTGCGCCTGCCCTGCGGCAAAACCGCAATTGAAACCACATGACCTTTCCTTATCAAGCCGCCCAAACTAAAACTTGCCAAGCCAACCTCAATGCGGCACATTACGTAGCCGACGATTTTTCCGTCCTCCTCCGCCACAATGAAAGTCTCGGGAAACCGCTGATGCAAATCAATAAAGAAGAGGTCCGTGTAGTTCTCGGGTAGACAAACGCGGTTAATTTGCATTACACTCTGCAGGTCGTCTGGCGTGAATTTGCGCAGCTTGAACGTCTGTTGCATCTCTTCGCCTTCTTAAACGAGAAATTCCAAATCAAACTTAAATCTTACGCTTAATCCGCCATCACACTTGCGGCTTTTATGGAACCTGTTGGCTTAACCTATGCGTCGATTGATTTGACTTCGGGCAACGTGAAAGTGCCCTGAGGTATCACCCAAACCTTAGCCGCTGAGCCAACAATTCTTAACGCTTCGTTTAACGCGTCATTAACCGCTCGTGCAGTCTTCAACTTGAAAATGCTGGTGGCGTAGTAATCTGGCAGCGAAGAAACCAGAATAATCGGGTGACGCTGCAGCGCCTTCAGCAGGTAATACGCTTT
>JGI24422J19971_10000782_pt1 | contig 18380 bp, 18 predicted proteins | sample DeeMarSWOR152_54_FD_19971 | JGI IMG/M metagenome (IMG submission 19971) | reverse complement strand
CCAGACTCTGGTCGGTTCCTAAGAAATCAACCTCTTTGCGTACACTATCCTTCAGGAAATAACGGCTCTGCTCTATTGGGGATTGTTGCATGCTGCACCTCTCGCTCCTACTATCGCGGCATAGGGAAAACGACCAATGGCTTTTCATGCTAACACCCCAATATACGCATTGGCAAATGCTCTACATATGATACGAGATGCAGGCGCCAAATCTCCATAGTCTGGCGCGAGACCTGGAGCTCCTAGGTGGCGTCGATACTTGGGAACCAAGCGCATATACCACTGCCATGGCTGGAACTGCTCATGACAGACTTTGATGGGCAGGGATAGAATGCACATATTGGATTGACGTGAGATAGCGTAAGAACAGAAAACAGTCTTAGAAGGGAGACCCCGCCGTTTGGGTTGACCATCCATTCCAAGTTTCTGTTGCCAAGTCTCCGCATGTAGGATTATTGTTCAGTTGGGTGAAAAGATGCTAGAAAGTACAATAGGGGTCGGCTTAACAGCATATTACTTCGTTGACTATCGCCTAAGTCGTCTTGCCCACTGCTTTCGGAACTTCCCGACCTTGGGTGAGATGACCACCTGACAGTATGATTGTTCTGGATGCCGCGAAAAGTATTCCCGGTGGTACTCTTCCGCCGGATAGAGCTTGTCCAGCGGCGCAACCTGCGTCACGATGGGTTTCTTCCACAGGTGAGCCCCATTGAGTTCACTAATAAGCGCTTCAGCAACGGTTCTTTGTCGGTCATTGTGATAGAAGATGGCGGAACGGTACTGTGTGCCCACATCTTCACCCTGCCGGTTCAATGTTGTCGGGTCGTGGACTGAGAAGAAAATCTGCAGGATTTCCTTATAGGAGATCCTGCCGGGATCGAAGCTCAACTGAACCGCCTCGGCGTGGCCGGTGCTATTGGTACAGACTTCCTGGTAGGTCGGATTGATGGTGGTGCCGCCTGTGTAGCCGGAAAGCACATCCTGAACCCCGTCCACTTCCCTGAAGACCGCCTCCAGGCACCAGAAGCAGCCGCCGGCAAGGGTGGCAACCTCTGTTCCACCACTCTCGGTCATAGCTTATCCTCTGGAGCGAATTTCAGCGCAATGCCGTCTATGCAGTAGCGCTTGCCGGTCGGCGGCGGACCATCACCGAAAACATGGCCGAGATGGGCCCCGCACCTGGCGCAGAGCACTTCCGTCCGCACCCTTCCCTCACTTGTATCACGTTGCTGTGCCACGTTGAGTGGCGAGATTGGTTCATAATAACTGGGCCAGCCGGTCCCTGAATCGAACTTGGTTGAACTGCGAAAAAGGTCAGTGTCACAGCGGACGCAGCGGAAAATGCCGGGTTCATGGATATGGTCAAATGTGCAGGTGCCCGGAGCTTCAGTTCCTTTCCTGGTGGTGATTTCGTACTGCTCTGCGGTCAGTAATCGCTTCCATTCTGCGTCCGTTTTCTCTATCTTCTCCGCGGTTACCACCTTGCTCTGTTTGGCATCATAAATCCGAACGGTCGTCATATAGTTGCCCCTCTCATGTTTGCTCGAGTCATTATAGCACGGCCGCTAGCGTAATCGGTGCCAGAATAGCGAGGGAGCGGCACTACCTCGACTTGGTTATCCGACTCGTAAGTGCATTATACTTTGCGGGTTTCAGTCAACAATCCCGACGATTGGTCAGTCCCATCAGACCACACAATTGTCAGAATTGCAGGGACGCTTTCCGCTGAGAAGTTGGTTTTAGCAGCTCTGTATGCTAGTTTATATGCTGTTTGATGGCTCGGTGTATCTTCCATATTGATCTGGATGCGTTCTTCGTTTCGGTGGAGCAGGCGCTTAACCCACAGCTGAAGGGGAAACCGGTGATCGTGGGCGGACACCCTGAGCGCCGCGGCGTGGTTGCCTCCGCTTCCTACGAAGCGCGACGTCTCGGCATTCATGCCGGTATGCCGTCAGCCAGTGCACGACACCTGTGTCCCGAGGCAATCTTCTTACCGGCTAACTTCCCACGCTATAAGGATTTTTCATCCAAGTTCATGAAGATTCTAGGCGCTTTCTCACCGAACATCGAACCTCTGGGGTTTGACGAAGCCTATCTCGATATCACCGGATACGAAGAACCTTATGGCTCTCCCCGGAGACTGGCGGTGGCGCTAAAAGAAAGAATAAACAAGGAGCTCAAGATCACAGCTTCAGTGGGAATAGGCACATGCAAGGTGGTCGCCAAAATTGCTTCAGCCCTTTGTAAGCCCAATGGGCTGCTAGCGATAGCCCCAGGAGAGGAACAGGCTTTTCTCAATCCTCTCCCCATAGCCAAACTGCCCGGAGTGGGCGAAAAGACAGCGCAGACACTAAAAAAGATGGGAATAACGACAATAGGAGGACTGGCTTCGCTGCCATTAGACACTATAACAAAGCGATTTGGAGCAACTGGAGCAACGCTTCATAGCTATGCCAGGGGAATAGATGACCGAGAAGTGCAGGCGCCTGGTGAAGCTAAATCCATCAGCCAGGAACTTACTTTTGCCCGCGATACCCTGGACCGCAATTTTCTTGAGGCTACCCTGCACAATTTGTGCCAGGAGGTCTGCCAGGAGCTGCGCAGCCAGAAGAAAAGCGCAAAATGTGCCGCCATAAAGCTACGGTATGCCGACTTCAAGACAATCACCCGGCAGGTCACCTTACAAGAAGCCAGTGACGTCACTCAGGCTATTTTTGCCACAGCCCAGCAGTTGCTGAGCAAAGCTCTGGCAGAGCAGCAGAAACCAATAAGGCTGATAGGTATTCGAGTATCAAGCCTAGTTGGCGAGGAGAGACAGCTCCCCATGTTTGATTCCCGCCCGGAAAAGCCAGAGCACCTGGATAAAGCTATAGACAGAATTCGCAGCAAATACGGCTCAGCGGCGATAAGAACAGGCAACGGCATTTTTACTGAAGGTGGCCAGGAGAACAGGAAAGCCCAAAAGTAGCAGTTAGTAGTTAGTAGTTAGTAGTTAGTAGTTAGTAGTCAGCAGCCAGTAGTCAGAATTCAGCGGGGTTAGAATAGCCGAGAGGGCTTGTCCTGGGCCTACAATGCAAAGTATAATTGACTACCTACAGCTACCGATAGGAAAGGAGAGATATGCCGCCCTATGCCTTTTTCCACAAGCAGTTTATGCCACTATCCGAAGCTAAAATCGGAGTCCTGACCCACGCCCTTCACTACGGCACCGCTTGCTTCGAGGGCATCCGTGGTAACTGGGATAGCAGGCAGAAGAGATTTTGCCTTTTTAGAATCGAGGACCACTATAAGCGAATGCTTGATGGCTGCCGGATCCTGAGAATAAATCTTCCCTACTCGGTTGGTAGGCTTTGCCAATTGACCGAGGAGCTTCTGAAAAGAAGTGGCTATAAGGAAGACGTGTATATCCGTCCTTTAGCTTACAAAAGCTCCGAAGCTGTAGGGGTCCGTCTTCACGACCTGGAGGATGATCTACTTATCATCGTGACCACACTCCCTCCCTACCTTGATGCAGAGAATGGTGTTCGTTGCTGCACCTCATCATGGCGTCGCGTGGATGACACCATGATTCCACCCCGAGGCAAGATTTGTGGCATCTACGTAAACAGCGCGCTAGCCAAGACCGAAGCCTGGGAGAACGGATTTGATGAAGCAATACTGCTAACTCAGGATGGACATGTCTCCGAGGGTAGCGGTGAGAATATCTTTCTCGTTTTAGGAGGGAAACTGATAACTCCTCCATCATCCGATAACATTCTGATGGGCATCACTAGGGACACAGTCATGAAACTAGCCAAAAATGAGCTCGGGATAGATACCGTTGAGAGGCAAGTTGACAGAAGTGAACTTTATGTGGCTGAAGAATGCTTTTTCACCGGGACGGCCGCTAACCTGGCGCCTATATTGGAAATTGACCGTCGCCCAATAGGCAGAGGCAAAATCGGCAAAGTGACCGCCAAGTTACAGAAGCTCTTCGGGGAAGTAGCGGTGGGAAGGAACGCCAAATACTCTGACTGGTATTACCCAGTATCACCAAGAGCCAGGAAGCTATAGCCCGATTTGCCAAACGGAACCTATCCGGTACTTACCTGCAAAGCCTTGAGCAAATAGATAAGGCGGCAACTCTGCTCCAAGACAACAGTACAGTAATAGGCTTCCTCTAACAACTGACTGGCAGCAAAAGTCCCATGCCCCCGCACCAAAACCACTCTGTGCTCCCCCACTAACCTAGCTATTTCATCGGCGAATTCCCCCGCCTTTCTTTCCGTCCCTGCACGCAAGATAGGCACTCTAGACAACAAAGCCTGCCCTTCCATATCGGGGGGCACAATCTCTTTCTCCGTGAAGGACAAGGCAACCGCATAAGGCGGATGAGCATGAACCACTGCCAATGCCGGAGTGTTTTTATAGATACAGCGATGGACTTCCAGCTCCGTCGAAGCCAGGGGCGTAGCTCGATTGTTCTTGTCTATTCCCGTCTCCACCAAGTCCCCCTCCTGAATGCAGCCCAAGGCGCTGCCTCGATGGGTAATAACTAGATGCTTCCCGAGTTTGACGCTGAGGTTACCCCCCTGGGGAGAAACCAGACCCTGGGTGAAGAGAGCTTGACCTACTGCCTGGAATTGAGCCAGCACTTTCAACACCTACAATGTACACAGTACCACAACCACCACCCTCCTCCTCCACATCCTGACATCCGCTCGAGTATCATGGAGCTGAAAATCCGTTCCTGCTTTGGTCAAGGCGATTTATTGGTCATCCGTTACCAGGTGATTACTTCTTACTTAGCTTCTTCGTCAGGTGGGACTTGAGTCTGGCTGCTTTGTTTCTATGAATAATCCCTTTGCTCACTGCTTTATCTATACTGCTTATAGCCAGCGCTGTTTTTTGAGACGCCGATTCCTCGGCAGCATCAACTGAACTTTTTGCTTTGACTATACGTGTCCTAACACTACGGCGCACCAAGCGATTCCGTAACCGCTTCCTCTCTGCTGTTCTGGCTACCTTGTTACCTTGATTACTAGCTGACACTTATTCCCCCCTTTCTTGTTACGCTTACTACGTTCCACACTGAGTGAATTCTAGACATTATTTTGCTCAGCTGGGCAGCACTCTTCACCTCCAAGGTGAAATGCAATGTGACACTATCGCCACGGTGGTTGTCCATACTTACCCCAGTCAGGTTTACCCCTTCCTCGGCTATAATAGCACTAATATCCCGGACCAGGCCAACTCGATCCCAAGCATCAACTTGAATCGTTACAGGGTAAACCTGCGCCACATCCCCCCACTCCACCTTGACCAACCTCTCTTTCTCTTGCTCATGAACAATGTTAGGACAGTCCCTGCGGTGCACAGTGATACCGCGGCCTTGAGTAATATACCCGATAATCTTCTCCCCGGGCAAGGGATGACAGCAATTAGCCAAACGCGTAAGCAAGTCACCCACACCCAAGACGTTGATACCTACAGGGCTAATCTTCCGCGCGGGCAGAACTTCGACCCCCTCTTCGGTTGGCTCCAACTCCCCGCTTAGTTTAAGCATTATCTGAGAAGAGTTGATGCTGCCACTCCCCAAGGCAGCAAAAAGGTCATCCGCACTGTCATAGTTAAGCAGGCGCGCTACCTTATCAACACCAGGCAAATCGACGCCTAATCTCTTGACTTCTCTATCCCAAATCTGTTTGCCGGTTTCAATGGATTGAGTCCGTTCCTGCTTTGCAAACCATTGTCGAACCTTATTCCGCGCGTGAGATGTCTTAATATAGCCAAGCTCACGATTAAGCCAATCCAGACTCGGGCCTTTATCTACTTTGCTGGCCATGATCTCCACTACATCGCCATTCTTAAGAGTATAGTTCAAGGGTCCCAGCCTGCCGTTCACCTTAGCTCCAATGCATCTGTAGCCCAAGTCTGTGTGAATTCGAAAGGCGAAATCCAGAGGAGTAGCGCCCCTAGGTAACTCCTTTATCTCCCCTTTAGGAGTGTAGACAAACACCCGATCCACGAGAACATCGGTTTTGACGGANTCCAGAAATTCTTCGCTNTCAAGCTCCTCTCTCCAATCACCAAGCTGCCGCAGCCAAGCTATGTCGTCCTTAAACTTCTCTCCCGCTTTCCCCTCTTTATAGAGCCAGTGGGCAGCTACCCCGAATTCGTTGATCCGATGCATATCATGGGTTCGAATTTGTATTTCTAGGGGCGTGGTACCCTGGCACATCGCTGTGGTATGCAAAGCTTGATAGCCATTATCCTTGGGATTAGCAATAAAATCGTCGAACTCCTCAGGTATAGGATGCCAAAGATTGTGAATTACACCTAACGCCTTGTAGCAATCTGAAACCGAGTCCACTAACAGGCGTAAGGCAAAGAGGTCATGGATATCCCCAAATTTCTTACCCTGCGCATCGTACTTGCTCATCTTTTGATATATGCTGTAAATATGCTTTGGCCGGCCATAAACCATGGCGTTGACGCCTGCCTTATCTAATTCCTGGCCGAGCATCTGGCTAGCTTCACTTATGAATCCTTCCCTCTCAGCTCGCTTCCCGGCCACCAGGCGAGCAATCTGATGATATACGCGTGGCTCTAGATAGCGAAAGGCTAAATCCTCCAGTTGCCATTTCGCCTCCCTCATACCTAAACGGTGCGCCAAGGGAGCATATATTTCCAGGGTCTCTTGAGCGATAGCTCGCCGCTTCTCTGCGGGTAAAGCCCCTAGCGTTCGCATATTATGCAGCCTGTCTGACAATTTGATAAGAACCACCCTCAGGTCTTCAGCCGTAGCAATCAGCATCTTGCGCAAGTTTTCCGCCTGGACCTTCGATTTTGTCTCTCCAGTTCGAGCTCTATTTGCAAGCTTGCTCAGCTTCGTAACCCCGTCAACGAGTCTTACCACCTGCAAACCAAACTTGGCTTCTATCTCTTGTAAAGGTACACCACAGTCCTCGGGCACATCGTGCAACAACGCAGCAGCTACCGTTTCAGCATCGAGGTGCAGCTCAGCTAAACTCATAGCCGTACTTAGCGGATGCTCAAGATAAGGCTCGCCCGTTTTGCGCACTTGCCCACGGTGAGCTTTGGCAGCAAATTCGTAGGCCTCCTTAATCAGAGCTACCTTGTCATCAGGCAGATAAGTGCTAGCCAATTCTATGAGCTTATTACCTTCCATCTGATTCATGATACTGCAATAGCAGGAGTAACGCAAATTACCGCCAGCTATATAAATCCCGACGCCAAATTGCTGCGGCTGATTTCACCAGCCTACCAATCACAAAGGGGAAGCCCCCACAATGACTTCTGTGTCACCATCTCCGCCAATCACAATGATGAATATAGGCCGACTACCTGCCCTGACGTCATTCTGAGCGAGCATAGCGACCAAAGAACTTCCGCAAGCCTTTGCGGAGTTAGATTCTTCGCCCCGACCGTAGGACGAGAATACTTGAGTTGAGTCTGTGTTTGTTACGCGAAAGTAGTTGAACTATCGGAAATCTTTCTGATGGCAAATTAAGAGACAAATAGGACACCAAACTAATGTCTGTTCATCACCTTCGAGTTGTAGTTCTTCTATATTGCCTAGATTCCAAGTGACGTACAGACTCCCATCTACTCTATTTAGGTGCTTCTTAATGCCTTCACACAGGGAACTCGCCTCTCCGATAAGTGCATCTTCAACGTCCTTACATTTATCTTTCACCTGTTGAACCTGGCATGATGCAAAGACACCAAATTCGAGATTCCGTTGGACCAGACGTGCAAGTCTTTCAACATCTGTGTGATAGTGATTCATCAGTGGCTTCACTTCAATTGCAGCCAATGGGTTTTCTTCTCCTTTATCATCCCAAAGTCACAAATCACATTTACCACCCGCACGTAATTTAGCTGGGTATCGGCCTCGTGTTCTGGGAAGACGGTTCATAATTTTGCGAACTGGCTGTTCGAGTGAAAGACCGCATGAATGGGCACATCCTCCCCTGAGTCTGAGAAGTGAGTGAAAGGTATGTACTTTCATAAAGTATTCCGGGCACTATGTAAAATTGAAAATATGACTTTCCCATGCTTCTTCATAGTCTTCTTGGGCTGTCGATGTGCCTTGAATGATTGCATCAACAACTTCTTCTTCAGTCGGATTACGCGAATCACTCATAGATATCTCCCCGATTTCCAGAATTGTCCGATAATCCTGGCGAACAATGACTACCAAGCACATCTAGCTATTGTCATATCGTGTTTGCGCGCCATTCTAAGAATATTCTACACATAGAATGGCTTACAAAGCACAGTGTAGATGAGTGACACACCAAATACACTGAATACACAATGTGCTCAAACTCAGGGTAGTCGGTCAAGTGGGTCAATTTGAAATTCTCATTAATACATCACAGCAAGAACAGCCTATTTGACATCACTAATCATAAGGACATATTATGAAAAACTGAGCGGGGTAGCTCAAGGAGGACATCATGAAAAGGCCCTTATCAATCGTCTTGATCCTCGCTCTAGTCCTGTTGCCAATTGGTTGCAGTGCTCAGGACATGATGAAGGACACAATTGAGACCATGCTGGCACAGTTCACAGTAACTTATACGATCGAGGTCAATGGTACAGAAGGGTTGGATTTTTCAGGCAAGTACGTGGTGGTGACGCAAGAGTATGATCCAATTAACTTTGTGGCCTCCAACTCATGTTCATACAACGTGTCAGGAAATGTCCCTGCTCAGTACACGGCCGAGAACGCCGTATCAGTCGTAGGAATGTTCCAGAAAAAGAGCGCGGAAGGCACCCTTGAGGTCAGAATTTTGAAAGGTGACGAACTGGTAGACTTAGCCAATACGTCGGACGCTTGGGGAGCTGTTCTCGTAACGGCTGTAAACCAATGATAGGCGTTACCAACTATTGTGATACGCAAAATACTGCCATGCATTAAGGATTAGATTTGTGGGCCAGAATCGTTGATAATCTCTTTATCTGCGGATTAGCCCAAATCTGTCCATTTTCAGACCTGCCCCTCTAGCTCCCTATACAGCTTCAAGTCCTCCCTGAATATCACTTTGTTCCTTCGTACCATTTCCAGCACTTTGCTGACCATCTGCCTTCGTGGCGATTTCAATCTGGGAATATCTACGATCAGTTTTAGCATCAACTGTGTGCTTTCACAGGTCGGGGCGAACAATGACTGACAGCGAAGGCTTCAGGATGACAATGGCAGGCTTGATAGTTACAATATGGTAAACTGAAACATAGAGAAGGAGGATTTCTGTGCATAAAGCACCTCGGGGGACGTTCGACATCCTGCCAGAAGAGCATGCTTACTGGAAATACGTAGAGGAAAAGGCTGCTTCCCTATGCCAGCTCTATGGTTACCAACCGCTGAGCACGCCGATATTCGAAGACGCCCAAATTTTCACCAAAACTGTGGCGGGCGGGACAGATATCGTGGACAAGGAAATGTATATCTTTGAGGACAAAAGTGGCCAGGAATTGGCTCTAAGGGCCGAGGGAACAGCGCCGGTTTGCCGGGCCTATCTAGAGCACGGACTATTCAACCTACCTCAACCTGTGAAGCTTTATTACATTGGACCGGCCTTCAGGTATGAGCGTCCCCAATCCGGGAGGTACCGCCAGCATCACCAGTTTGGCTTTGAGGCATTAGGGGAGGCCGACCCCATCCTTGATGCCGAAGTGATTGAAATGGCCCGCCAGTTCTTTTATTCGCTGGGGCTTTCTCAGTTTACTATTCAACTTAATAGCATCGGCTGTAAGCTGTGTCGTCCCCGATATTTGGCAGCACTGAAGCAGCATTATTCAACTCATACAGACTGTCTCTGCCCTGACTGCGAAGTCAGGCTGGTCAAGAATCCGCTACGCCTGCTTGACTGCAAGAAACCCGCTTGCCAGGAGATAGCTAAGACCGCACCCAAAATTACCGATTATTTATGCCATGAGTGCCAACTCCACTTTCAAAGTGTTCAACAATACTTAGGGGTAATGCGCATCCCCTTTCAATTGAATCTTAGATTGGTCCGTGGGCTGGATTACTACACCAGGACAGTATTCGAGGTTGAACCCCTAGAGAATGGAGGACAAAGTGCCCTTGGCGGAGGTGGTCGCTATGATAACCTCATCGAGGAATTAGGAGGGAAACCAACTCCTGCGGTGGGCTTTGCTGCCGGGTTGGAAAGAATAATCTTGAATCTAAAGAAACAGAAACTAGATATTCCAGTATCGCCCAAGGCCGACGTTTTCATTGCCTACCTGGAAGGAGAAGCCAAGACTGAGGCAACGAAGCTTGCCTCGGAGCTGCGTAAAGCCGACGTCGCTGTTGTCATGGCTACAGGTAATAAGAGCCTGAAAGGGCAGATGAGACAAGTTAATTCCTTAGGCATTGCCTACGCCGTTATCCTGGGTGAACAGGAGATCAGGCAACGAAACGTGATATTGCGGGACATGAGAAATGGAGAACAGAAGACTATCCCCTTGACTGAAATAGCCGGATTTCTCAAACAGTCCAGAATATGATATAATAGCTTATGCTAGTAACCTCGAATGGAAACCACGACTTCCCCTCTCATACTATGATTCTGCACTTCACCAAATGTACTCGGAAATAGACTACCTATGCCTCAGAATGATATAGACAATCAGGCAAACCCAGAATATAGCGCCAAAGATATCCAAATTTTAGATGAAATTAAGGCCGTACGCTTACGGCCGGGCATGTACATTGGCGGCACCGATCGTCACGGTTTACACCAAATCCTCTACGAGATAGTCTATAACAGTATAGACGAAGCCATGGCCGGCTGCTGTGACCGAATTGAAGTGACAATCCACCAAGATAATAGCGTCACTGTAACCGATAACGGACGGGGTATCCCTACGGAAAGTATCCCAGGACAAGATATAACGGCCCTGCAAGCAGTGTTGACTCGCCTGCACGCCGGAGCCAAGTTCACCAATCATGTCTATGGTGTATCCAGTGGTCTCCACGGTGTTGGTGCTTCAGTGGTAAATGCCCTCTCCTCCTGGCTTAAAGCTCAGGTTAAACGCCAAGGAAAACTCTACCGCCAAGAATACCGTCAGGGGGTTCCTCAAAGCGCCGTCAAAATTGCTGGCGATGCCCAAGACACCGGCACTTCAATTTCCTTCCTTGCTGATAAGGAAATCTTCGAGAGCATTGACTACGATTTCGACACGGCCTGCCAGCGCCTAAGGGAGCTGGCTTACCTGAATAAAGGGGTAGAAATAGCTATTAGAGACGAGAGAGCCAATCAAGAGAAGGCGTTCTACTTCGATGGGGGGATAGCTAGCTATATTCGCCGCCTTAACAAAAACAGGGTTGTTATCCATCCCTATCCTGTTTATGTCTCCAGCATGACGGATAGCACGGTAATAGAAGTAGCCCTACAATATAACGATAGCTTCACCGAGTCTACTCTCTCTTTCGCTAACTGCGTCAATACCCGGGACGGAGGAAGCCACCTTACCGGTTTTCGTTCAGCATTAACTCGAGTTCTCAATGATTATGCCCGTAATGCCAAGATTTTGAAGGATACTGATCCCAACTTAACCGGGGAAGATGTGCGCGAAGGGGCAGTAGCCATCATCAGTGTAAAACTGCCCCAGCCTCAGTTTGAAGGGCAAACCAAGGCCAGGCTGGGCAATCCCGAGGTAAAGAGTCATGTTGAATCTGCTGTAGCCAATAGCTTGTCCCTTTACCTCGAGCAACACCCCAACGAGGCCAAAGCAATCATAGACAAGTGCCTCACCGCTGCCAGAGCCAGAGAGGCAGCACGCAAAGCCCGCGACCTCGTTCTTAAGAAAACCAGCTTCGAAACATCAACCCTACCAGGGAAACTGGCCGATTGCTCCGAGAAAGAGCCGGCAAAAAGCGAGATTTACCTTGTTGAAGGTGACTCCGCGGGCGGCTCGGCTAAACAAGGACGAGACCGTCGCTTTCAAGCTATCCTCCCTTTAAGGGGCAAAATACTAAACGTAGAGAAAGCTGCCAAAGATAAGATTCTGGAACATGCAGAACTCAGGGCCATCGTCACAGCGCTAAAGGCAAGTGCTGACGAACAATTTGATAGCTCCAAGCTCCGCTATCACCGTATAATTATCATGACCGATGCTGATGTTGATGGCTCGCACATTCGCACCTTGCTCCTCACGTTCTTCTACCGCCACATGACAGAGTTAGTCAACCAGGGCTATCTCTACATTGCCCAGCCACCGCTTTATCGAGTCAAGTCTGGTAAGCAGGAGTTCTGGCTCTATTCTGAACAGGAAAAGGAAGAAAAACTTAAAGGACTAAGAGAAGACAAAATAGACATTCAGAGATACAAAGGGCTGGGGGAGATGACGCCCCAGCAACTATGGGAGACAACTATGAATCCCACCACCAGAACCCTGCTCAAAGTGCAAGCGGAGGACGCCATAGCCGCAGACCAGGCTTTTCGTATGCTAATGGGCGACGAAGTTCTGCCCCGCAAAAGATTCATCCAGGCCCACGCTCAAAGCGTCAGAAACCTAGATATTTAGCCCCTGTGGTTGCGGCATGGGCCAATTCACCAGCACCAGTCAGCTCGCAGATACAGGATATATCTTCTGTTCTGCTATATACTTTCCTACTTCAGTGGGCACCAGGTAACGAATGGACAGCCCCTGAGCTATGCGCTGGCGAATCTCTGAGGAGCTGATTCCGATCACAGGCATGTCAAGCTGAACGACTTTGTCCATCAGTCCGGGTATTGCCGCACTCAGATGCTTCAAGTCTCTTGAGCCTGGGCCTTCAACTTCGCTCAAAACGGGTCTAGGGGCAACCACCAGCCGGCATAGTTGCACCAACTTTTCCGGTTCTTTCCACTCAGGCAGCCCGGCTAAGGTATCACGCCCGAGGATAAAGAAAAATTTTGCTTCACCGCCCATCTGCTTCTGTAGCATTGTCAGCGTATCCACGGTGTAAGATGGGCCGGGACGGTCTACTTCGAGATTACTGAGCTTGAAATGAGGATTGTCCGCTATGGCACGACGCACCATCTCCACCCTGTGGACCGCCGGCGCAATATTATGGTCCAGCTTAAGCCAGGGTTGCCCGGCGGGCACGAAAAGAACCTCCTCCAACTGCAGCTTCATTCTCGCTTCCTCAGCGACAATCAGGTGACCTATGTGCATAGGGTCAAATGTACCGCCAAGAACGCCTATATGCATTTCTTCAGTTTCTCGGTTTGGGACGGAATACCGCTATTTGAGCCTGCGAGACCGCTTCCTCATCGCGACTCGCCTGCTCCACCATTTCCATGGCTTTCCTGGTCAATTCTAACACGGCTTGAGCCTCCATCGCAGAAATGTAGAACACAGGCACCGCAAGCTTGGTAAGGCGCTGCTTCACTTCAGGCAAACGAGCCTGGACCTCAGGCAAGTCTATCTTATTTACCGCCACCATTTTGGCCTTATGCGATAGTTTTTTGTACAGAGCTATCTCCCCATCCAATATGTCGAGGTCATCAACAACGGTCGGCGAACTGCCATCCAACAAATAAATCAACACCTTAGTTCTCTCCGCATGGCGCAAGAAATCGTTGCCCAATCCTTTGCCCAGATGAGCGCCTTCAACAAGGCCAGGAATCTCGGCAACAACAAAGTCTCTCCTGGCATCTGGTATAACTCCTAAGATTGGCTGGCGTGTGGTAAAAGGATAGTCGGCAATTTCGGGTTTAGCCCTCGATATCGCAGATAATAAAGTGGATTTCCCCGAGTTTGGCTGACCAACAATACAGATATCGGCAATGAGTTTTACCTCAAGGATAATATCCCGCTTTTCTCCTGATTCGCCCTTGCTGGCGATCTCAGGAGTTTGATTTACCGCCGTAGCAAAATGAGCATTACCCAGCCCTCCCCGGCCCCCCTTAGCCACCTCGACTTTTTGCCCGCGCGTTCTCAGGTCTGCTAACAACGCCTCTTGCCCTGATTTAGCCTCGGTGAAGACCACTGTGCCCACGGGCACCGGAATAACTAAATCCTCCCCCTTCTTGCCCCGCTTCCGCCCACCACCTCCTCGACGACCGTTTGTAGCTACAAACTCTCTTCTCCGTCCCAGCCAGCCCAGGTCAACCAGGTTGGGATTACATGTGATAACCACGTTCCCTCCACCTCCGCCATCCCCCCCATCTGGCCCACCAAAAGGAATACGCTTCTCCCTGCGAAAGCTGACACAGCCATCACCACCAGACCCACCCACAGCTCTAATCTTCTTCTTATATACCATCAGTTGGTAATTTACCATATACTTGATTATATTACTCGATATGTATTAGTTATCATAAGCGGTGTTGCTATGTGGGAAGTCAAGAGGGCGGGAGACTAGAATCGATCGGGGCAAAAAGAGGGAATAAGCAACAAATTATGCACAAATTATTAGCGATTCTACACAGTCTGGTACGCGCTTCTACGACCTTGCTCTGAGCTAAGTCTGCCCTTAATCTCGCCGATTTCGTCAGAAAGGTGGGGATTAACGTTCAATTCGTTGGCTATTTTTTCGTAGCCGTGAAGAATTGTGGCATGGTTTCTGCCACCTAGTTCTTTGCCGATTTCGGACAAAGAGCAGTTGTATCCTTCGCGCAAGAGGTAGACAGCTACGTGTCGCGCCAGAGTGGTCTTTCTGTCCCTCTTCTTGCTGATTAGCTCTTCTGGCGGAATGCTGAAGTAGTCCGCTACTGTCCGTAGCAGCAGCTTTATGTCTTGTTTGGAGGTCACGCTTGTCAATAAATTGTTGATTGTTTCGGGAGTGATCTTGGCTCCACTTAATTTAGCCTGGGCAGTTAAATATACCAGGGCGCCTTCAAGCTGGCGGACATTCTCACATACTTTCTGTGCCACAATATGTAATACCCCTTCAAGTTCGGAGAGCATCATTTTTTGTGCTTTAGCGCGTAAGATATTCAGCCGCGTTTCGAAGTCTGGTGGTTGCAAGTCCACGACAAGCCCCCCTTGAAGCCGGGACTTCAGCTTGTTGCTAAGTGGGTGCATGTTTTGGGGGGCACAGTCGCCGGTGATGACGATTTGCTTGTTATTGCTGTATAGCTCATTGAATGTGTAGAAGAAACACTGTAACGTTTGTTTCTTGTCAAGTAGGAAATGGACATCGTCGAATAGAAAGATATGGATATTTCTGAATTTGCTGCGGAACTTGTCAACCTGGTTTTGTTTGACAGCTAATACGAATTCATTTGCGAATTGCTCGGCGGTAATATAGGCTGCTTGCAGGCCATTGTTTGTCGTCAAATGCCCTATGGCATGTAGTAAGTGAGTCTTACCTTGCCCTGTGGTACTGTGAATGAAGAGGGGGTTATAACCACTTCCTGGATCTTCAGCTACTTCCACAGCGGCGGCATAAGCTAAACGATTAGAGTCACTGACAACGAAGTCGTCAAAGGTATACTTTGGATTAAATCTATATTGCGTGGCTTTGCTGCTTGTCCCGCCATCGGTTTGACCAGCTAAAGCGCTGGTTGGCAGTTGTTCGCGATTGTGGACCTGGAATCGAACGTCTACATCCTTATCTGTAATGTCAACTAAGGTCTTCCTTACCAGAGGATAAAGGCGTTTGGATAGCCATTCGGCGACAAAAACGTTAGGCACGCCGACGATGAACATATTGTCGTGCCAGCTTAGGCCCTGGCTATCGCCAAGCCAGGTAGCATAATTTGCCTTGCTAACCTGAATTTGCAGTCTGCCGAGGGCACTCTGCCAAATCTCTTTTGCTGATTCCAATCTATCCCAATTCCCAACAACGCTCAGCCACAATGATAGCTGAAAGATACACTAAGGAACGGTTAAGAGTTAAGAACTCACCAGTTGTTACTGGTTGTCACTCATAGAATACCAGTTTTTGTCGCACCTTCGCTAGGCGATGTTTGACATAATTGAACAATTAATGAAAAATACCTGAGCTATGGGAGCGGGGACTGTTTTTATGGGCACGCCGCAATTTGCTGTGACTATATTGGAATCTTTGCTCCGGAGTTCCTACCAGGTGCTTGCTGTGTATACCCAGCCAGACAAGGCGGCTGGCAGGGGGCGGCCGGTTGTCTTTCCTCCGGTGAAGAAGCTAGCACTGGAGGCACAGATACCGGTCGTTCAGCCTGAGACTNTCAAAGCAAGCGGAGTGACGGAGGNACTGGCCAGCTTTCAGCCCGAACTCATAATTGTGGCAGCGTTTGGTTGTATTCTCCCTCCGGAAGTGCTTTGCTTGCCCAGATTTGGCTGTCTTAACGTCCATGCTTCATTACTGCCGCGGCACCGGGGTCCGTCTCCGGTTGCCTATAGCATTCTTGGCGGTGAAGAACTCACTGGTGTGACGATAATGTTGATGGACTCTGGATTGGACACCGGGCCGATTCTGGCCCAGGAAAAGGTGGGGATTTCACTTGTGGATACCACCGGCTCCCTTACCTCCAAGCTGGCTGATGTAGGAGGCAGACTTCTGCTGGAGACGCTCCCCAGATGGCTTGATGGCGAACTCAAGCCACGGGCTCAGGATGAATCTCAGGCTACCTATAGTAAATTGATAACCAGTAGAGATGCCGAGATTGATTGGCACCTTCCTGCGCTTGACCTGTGGCGGACGGTGAGGGCGTACAACCCCTGGCCAAGCTGCTATACCTGGTATCAGGGGAAACGGCTAAGAATCCATGAAGCTATTCCTGTCGGCAACGGGGGGAAGGGAGTGATAGGGGAAGTAATTGCCTTGGCAGAACAGCCTGGGATTGGAGTAGTGACTGGGCGGGGTATCTTGGGGCTTTGCCAGGTTCAATTAGAAGGAAGACGCGAAATGTCGGCAGACGATTTCGTGCGTGGGAGACGAGACTTTATTGGCTGCATTCTGGGGCAGAAATAGCTTTTATCGCCAATGTCATTGACCGAGTATCGCGACGCATATTTGAAATGCTTGCCTAATCGAAACCGAGCCAGGTAGTGATGTTCTTGATAGGTTCACGCTCAGTTTCCACTTTGTTGGCAGGGAAATCCCAGTCAGGGTAGCCAATAGCGACGGCGGCTACTATCCGCTTGGAGTCCGGTATGCGGCCGTATTTTCTTAACGCCTCAGGATAGGCTACACCCTGGTCTTCAATGCAGGTCCCCAGGCCGAACTGCAGCGCCGCAAGACAGATGGTCTGTATCACAGCGCCAATGTCGAGCAGTGGCCCGCTTTCGCTCAGACAACGGTCAACAGATATGATAATTGCCGCCGGCGCATCGAAGTAGCGGAACCCGCGCTCCATCCATTTTGCCCTTTTGTCCTTGTCCTCCCGGGCTATATCCATAAGCTGGAAAAGCTGCTTGGCGAGGTCTACCTGACGTTGGCGATAAATGCTCTCCTTCGGCCAATCCACAACCACGTGCTCGGGACCGGGCGGAGCTCCAGAGTTGAGCAGTTCAACATTGCTCCGTCTTAGGTTTTCCACGATATCACCGGTGAGCACGGTGAACTCCCAGGGTTGGGTGTTCATAGCGGACGGCGCACGACTGGCCAATTCCAGAATTTGCTCTAGAACCGCTTTGGGCACAGGGTCTCGTTTATAGCCCCTGATGCTCTTGCGCTTTTTCACTGCTTCGATGAGATCCATAGATGTGCTCCTTTCTGGTAGCACCAATATTAAGGGGCAGAGGTTATGGGTTCGGATTCGTAAATCCTTTCCTCATCCAATTCTGCTTGAGTGAGAGGGACGTCGCCTTCAATATCTCTGCCTTCGATTCCCTTGGCCAGGATTTCCTTATAGTATTCATGCTGGATTATTAGATTCATGATTTCGCTGCTACCGGTCCAGATCATTGCGAGTCTGGCTTCCCTGAGCGCCCGTTCCACCGGGTAGACATTGGTGTACCCGATGCCGCCGAGTATCTGCATAGCATCATTCACCACTTCCCAATGTGTCTGGGTAGCCAGTTTCTTCGCCTGCGAGACCAGTCTCCTTTGATAGCCTGCACTACCTACTCCATCATCGATAGTCCTGGCCACCGCGTATGCCAGTGCACTGACAGCATCGAGCTTGGTGATACAGTCGGCTATTTTAAAGCTCACTCCTTCAAAATTCCGTATGGTCTGGCCAAAGGCCTTCCGTTTGTTGGCATAGCGGGCGGCTAGTTCCAGAATAGCTCTGGAGCCACCCACTCCACCTGAGAGTAGCCTCTCCGGCACCATCAATTTGTAGAATACCTTTCCCCCTTCGTTTTCTTTCCCCAGCAGGTTCTCCTCTGGCACAGGGACATCGCGGAAGAGCAACCTACCTGTGCCTGTCCCCCGCGAGCCCATTAAGCCGTAGACATGTTTTACTTCCACCCCCATATCTCTTTCAACGATGAAAGCGCTGAGAGAG
>JGI24422J19971_10000780_pt1 | contig 18390 bp, 18 predicted proteins | sample DeeMarSWOR152_54_FD_19971 | JGI IMG/M metagenome (IMG submission 19971) | reverse complement strand
GTAAGGCTAACCGTGTCTTCTCACCGGTACCTATAATTTTCAAGGGGTCGGGCTTCTACACCACCGATGCCAAACGGGCTAAAGATAAAACTTCCAAGCGTGAGGTTAAACCAGATTCTGAGGATTAACTGGATGGTCAAGGGGAGAGTTTATGGTCAAAAAGGACTACTATAAAATCCTCGGTGTTAGCCGGGATGCCGACCAGAAAGCCATTAAGAAGGCATACCGCAGNTTAGCCATGAAATATCACCCCGACCGTAACCCGGGGAANGAGAAGGAAGCCAACGAAAAGTTTAAGGAAATAAACGAGGCTTACGCCGTTCTCGGTGACCCGGAAAAGCGGCGGCAGTATGACCAGTTTGGCACCGTGGGCAATATTGGCGATATCTTTGCCAGTCCTTATACCAGAACCACGTTTGAAGGCCTGATGAAGCGTTTTAGTGGGGCTGGTCTCGGATTTGACTTCCTGGACAATATCTTTGGTGATTCCCTGCGAGGTAAAAGTTTCTCCTTCAAGATATTCAGCCGTGGCGCTGGTCCCAAGGGAGTCAGGTTTGAATATCCCGAGGGAGTTAACCTGGAAGAGATATTCGCTCAGGCTCAACCTCCCCGCCAGGATGTTCGCTACGAAATAACCATTACCGGGGAACAGGCAACCCAGGGGCTGGAAAAAGACCTGAAGCGGAGGGGCAAAACACTGCGGGTGAAAATCCCTCCCGGGGTAAAAACTGGCTCCAAGGTAAGGCTCCGCAATGCCCGCCAGATAACCGACGGTCAGCCGGGAGATATTATGATTTTGGTTAACGTCAAGTAGCAGGCAGGGTTAGCATGTCTCAGAAGCTCGGGAAGATAGAAAAGCCGCCGGCTGAGGAATTTAAGAAGGGCAGAAAATTATATTTTGTGCCCCTTATTTACTGCGAGAAGGAGCCTCAGGCTGAGTATCTGGAGAAATTTAATAAGTATTGGGACCAGGTTGAAGACCAGATGAGCGGTTTGGAACTGAAGCTGGGGAAGGTTGATAAAATATACCACGAGTTAGTCTCGGTAGGTGGTAAAGATGGGGTCGAATTGATAAAAGACCTGAATGATAGAAGCTGTCAAATTATTGAAAACAGGTTAGGCAAGGGGACACAGCTTGAAGCCACCGAAGAAGCCGAGTTACTGACCGAGTTTATGGATTGGAGCCGGTGTCTGGTGATAGGTCTGCGGAATCAAAGCGTATTTACCCGGGTCTATGAATATTACACCGAAGCCAGCACCAAGAGGAATGAACATATCGCCCGACAGATAGACGAAACGCTTAAAGAAGACGAGGTCGGGATATTGTTTATGAGGGAGAGCCACCAGATTCAATTTCCCTCGGATATAAAAGTGTTCTATATCACCCCGCCCGCCCTGGATGAGGTTAAGCGCTGGCTCAGAGACCGCGAGGCTAAATCACCAGAAGAATAGCCCGTGCCTATCTGGGTCTAAAAAGGCGCTAGCCTCCAGGCTAGCGCCAGCTTCTAATTCTCAGCAACACCCGTCTAAGTGTATACCCCTAATTTGGTCAGTCTTTCGGCAACACTGTCTAATTCTAACTCTCTAAGCTTCTCTCTGGTGGGTAAACCGGTCCTGGTGTCAAACCCTCGTTCCTGGTAGTACTCGTCCAGGCATTCGTCGAGGTAATCCGCACATCTCATGCCTTTTCCAATTCCTGATGGACAGGGCTCATCCATCCAGCGTCCGTGCAAGGTATCATCCTTCCGGGACAGCCCAAGCTGAGCATTATAGGCCTTTTCCAGGCAAACAATTCTTTCCGCACATTTCATCAATTTTTCCGGACTCATCTTTATACCGGTAACTGCGGAAAAAATTGACGCATAATCGGGCATATACACTGCCCATTTAGGGTTTTTCTTTAAGGAGAGAGAAAGGACATTGAAGGCGCAAATACCCAGGGAATTAACCATTGCCGCCAGGTCTTCATGATACTTTACTCCCTTGCCTTTGTACCTGGTTGAAGTTGGAATACCAACATCTGGAACTCCGAAAATCCTTTGCGATACGTCTTCCCTGTGTTGTTTGTCGATCTGACCGTGGGCTTTCAGGTGGTCAGCACCTCTGGTTGATATGGAATAGGCCAAAGCCCAGTGAGGAAAACCCCGGACATCTTCGACTTCGGTCATGCCTTTTGAGTGACAGACGTATTTCTCAGCCCCCCTGGCCAGTTTCCTGGCGGCGGCCACTGTTCCATCAGCCAGCAAACTGCCAATGCCACGCCTGAACGCCAGCTTCTTAACCGTATCTTCGATAACGTTCACGTCTCCCCACTCATAGCTTACACCATCAGTGTCATTCCCGGTTATGATACCCCGTTGCCATAGCTCCATTAGCAGGGCCTATTCCTGTACCCGTTTCAGTGCTATCCAGTCCGTAGCGGTTGACCAGATTTTGGAAATGGAGGATAGCTTCTAAATTGTTGACGCCGAGGTGAATACCCATAGAGTTGATAACTATGTATTCGGGTTTGGCCCCGGCTTCACCGGCGTAAGGTCCGTCCTTAATCTCCCACCAGTGGCAGCAATTGAGAGGACAGTTCACACTACAGGATATATTCCTCACCACATACTCTTCTAAGAGCCTATCGGCGCTTATGTCTTCCATTTTGTCAAAAATGACATCTTGATAGTTTCTTACTGAGTGGCAACCAAGTGCGTTGTAGAGGGTGAGCAGGCTGGTGGTGCCATATCGGGAAAAAGCGGCTATTCCCTGGGAAATATTGGGGTCAAGGCTGTTTCTTAACTCCTCAGCAATATGAGAGAGGACTTTAGGTTTAGCTACCCGGATGCTTTTTGAACCACGAACGACCACAGCCTTCAAATTCTTGGCCCCCATGACACACCCCGCCCCTGTTTTGGCGGCAGCCCGGTAGCGGTCAAACATGATATTGGCAAATCGTACCATATTCTCACCGGCTTGACCTATAGCCGCCACGCCAAAATTACGCCCTAACTCCTTCTTTAGAGTGCTATCTGTTTCGTAGACATCGTGTCCCCATAGCTTACTGGCGTCCTTAATTACCGCTTTATCGTCATCAATCAAGAGATAAACGGGACTTTCCGCCCTCCCCTGGATGACAATGTGGTCGTAGCCGGCGTACTTTAGCATGCAATTCCACAAGCCCCCGGCATTAGTATCGCCGAAGATTCCGGTCAGAGGTGACCTGGTGGTAACATGTGTTCTGCTGCCCAGAGGGAGGATTGTTCCAGCTAGCGGTCCCACCCCAAAGATGAGCCTGTTTTCAGGACTCAGTGGCTCCACTTCGGGGCCAACTTCGTTCCACAGAATCCAGTCATTGACTCCGCTGCCACCGAGGAATTTAGTCCTCCATTCAACGGGTAGCGCCTGTCTGGTTATCTTCGATTTGGTCAAATCGACTCTTAGAATCTTTCCCGCCCAACCATAGCTCATATTGCCCCTCCCAACTGGCTGGCTGAAATAACTGCCTTTTCGAAGTAGATATCCGCTGGCTTAGCATATTTCAGAGCGCCTGTGGTACAGACCTTGACGCAGGCGGGCTCTCCCTGGCAAAGGTCGCATTTGAAGACATCTCCCGAAGGGGTAACCTTGAGCATGCCAAAGGGGCAGGCATCAGCGCAGGCCCGGCAACCGGTACAGAGTTCGTCTATGATTACAACAGCGCCTGTCTCAGCATCTCTTACTATGGCGTCTACCGGGCAGGCGTTGAGGCACCACGGATTTTGGCATTGCCGGCATATTTCGGGGACGAACAAACCACGCTCGTTGAAGGCAACTACTGTTAGCCTTGCCAGCGAAGGGTTGCATTCGCCAAAATGGTGGAAGGAACACGCTATCTCGCAGCTTTTGCAACCGCTACATTTTTCATAATCACAGACTAGGACCTTATTCAATATCTGGCTGCTCTGCCTCTCTTTATTACTACGCAATTTTATCACTTCGTCTGAGTTAAAACAATCTGATACGAAAGTAAGTTAAATGTGGGCTTGATATTCAAAATCACTAACGCCTTATCCCAATAAAAAGGCGCTAGCCTCCAGGCTAGCGCCGATAAAATTCTTGGTGGAGACGGGGGAGAGTTGAACTCCCCGTCCAAGAAGAGCTACCCAGAATATGCTACAAGCTTAGTCAGCTCTTTTTCTTACCTGGCTAGCCTCTGCTGACCGAGTTTAGCCAGGCCAGTCGATAATTCTTTCACCACCCTTATCGGCATTGGGGGTGGTGGCACCTCAACTTTTCGGCACCCAATCCCGACCCATTGAGGCGGGGTCAGGCTGGGCGTTGCCGCCTGTTTAGTTAGGCAGCAAGAGCGAATTCAGGTTCGCCAGTTATTTGTGCCACTTGTTTTACGAGGGTAGCGGCACCTCGGCTTGCAATCCTGCAGCATACTCCCCCTGTCGAACCCACGCGTCCCCACTTACTACAGGTAGATTAAATATAAACTACCTCCTTTGATATTTTTGCCTCCGTTTTATGGCTCGGCCGACTTCTCTTTCTGCTTCACGGCGAATTATAGACTCTCGCTTGTCATACAGCTTTTTACCTTTGGCTAACGCCACTTCAACCTTGGCGATACCATCTTTAATATATAGTTTTAATGGCACCAGGGTTAAGCCCCTTTCCAGCACCTGGCTGGCCAGGCTATCAATCTGCTTACGATGCAGCAACAGCTTCCGAGGTCGTGTTGGCACATGGCTTAAATAGCTGCCGGCTTCATAGCGAGCAATATGAGCATTTAATAGCCATAATTCCCCACCCTCGGGCTTAACATAGGCATCAGCTAAACTTACCCTGCCGGTTCGGATTGACTTTATTTCGGTACCGGTAAGGGCAATGCCAGCCTCTATACTCTCCTGTATATGGTAGTTATGGTAGGCTTTGCGGTTGGTAGCTACCGTCTTTATCGCCACGCTTCAAATTAAATTATATCATATGTCAGGGGGCTGGCTCAAAAAACTAAGGCAGCGGGTCGCTGTTACCGTACTAGTACGATGTGACGTTGCCACTGGGGTGAGCTGTGGGGGAAATCGGAGCGGAAATGGGCACCTCGGCTCTCTTGTCTCAGCAGGGCGGCCTCAGTTACCAATCGACTGGTTATCACCATGTTGTTTAGCTCGTGGGAGGGGCGGTCTGTGGGTTGGGGCAGGCAGTTTTGCCAGGTAGCCAGGACATCGGCGGCCTCGGTCAGGCTTGCCTCGTCACGAATGATACCTACCTTGTCCCAGAGCAATTCTTGCAGGGCGGAGCGGCTGGGTGGAGGCATACTCTCCACGACCTGCCTCTGGCTCAGCCGGTGGTGGGCTTCCTGGCTCTGGCTCGGCTCAGGGCTGGGTGTCTCAGTCCCCTTGGTCGTTCTGTCCACAATTCGCCTGCTGAATACGACGGCTTCAAGGAGCGAGTTTGAAGCTAGTCGATTGGCTCCATGGACGCCGGTACAGGCGGTTTCACCCACCGCGAATAGTCCAGCTATGTTGGTTTCTCCCCAGCTATTGGTCTTGATACCACCCATCATATAGTGGGCGGCTGGTGCCACTGGTATCACCCCTTTGGTAATATCCAGTCCGTGGTCCAGGCAGAAGCGGTAGATATGAGGAAACCGGGTGGTAATAACGTAGGGTGGTAAATGGGTAACATCAATGAAGACCCTGTCCGAGCCCGTCTTTTTCATCTCGTAGACTATGCTCCGAGCGGCTACATCCCGTGGTGCCAGGTCAGCCTCTGGGGTATAGTCAGGCATGAAGCGGTGGCCGTCTACATTACGCAGTACTCCGCCTTCACCCCTGACCGCTTCCGATATAAGAAACGGAGTTACCCCGGGCAGGCGGAGGGCGGTAGGGTGGAACTGGAAGAACTCCATGTCAACTATCTCAGCCCCGGCGTTGAAGGCTAGAACTATGCCATCACCGGTGGCGATATCTGAGTTAGTGCTGTATTTATATAACTGCCCGGCGCCACCGGTAGCCAGAATCAAAGAGCGGCAGCCAAATTCCTCAATGGAGCCGGTATGGCAATCAAGGGCTTTAACTCCCTTAATTGCCCCCTTTGCTACCAGAATTTCGGTAGCCAGACAATCCTCCAGTACCTGGATTTTAGATGAACGTGTCTGTTCACTGAGGGTGACTTCAATATGTTCGCCAGTAGCGTCACCCCCGGCATGGAGGATACGGGACGCACTGTGAGCCGCCTCTCTGGTCAGGGCAACCTCCCCATTAACGGTGTCAAAGGGCACGCCAAAATTGACCAGGTCGGCAATTCGAGCCGGGGCTTCGTTGACTAAGATACGCACTGCTTCGGTGTTACACAAGCCATCCCCGGCAGCTACAGTATCCTTAAAGTGAGTCTCCGGGGAGTCATTCTTACCTATAGCGGCGGCAATACCCCCCTGAGCATATTTAGTATTGCAGTCATCAATACTGCCTTTGGTTATAATCAGCACACTCCCCTGCTTGTTGGCCAGCAGGGCGGTATACAGCCCGGCAATACCACTGCCCACGATAACATAGTCGTACTGCTTCATCAGTCTATCCTGTACCTGGCTTTCCCCTCCTGGTAAAGGTCTCCGCCGTAGATATCATTTACCACCGTGACCGGGAAGTCTTCTACCTCCAGGCGGCGAAGCGCCTCAGCGCCCAGCTCCTGGTAGGCTATTACCTCTGATTTCTTTATGCTCTTGGCGGCCAGAGCCCCGGCGCCGCCAATGGCGCCGAAATATACGGCTTTATACTGCTTCATAGCCTCCTTCACTGCCGGTGAGCGCATCCCCTTGCCAATCATCCCTTTAAGCCCCTCGGCTATGAGGCGGGGTGAGTAGCTGTCCATGCGGCCGCTGGTAGTAGGACCTGCCGACCCGATAGGTTGCCCCGGTCGAGCCGGGCTGGGACCCATAAAGTATATCGTTTGCCCCCTGATATCAAATGGCAGGGGCTGGCCCTGGTCCAGAGCCTCAATCATCCTTTTATGGGCAGCATCCCGGGCCACATATATGGCACCGGTAAGCAAGACCTCGTCCCCGGCTTTAAGGCCTTTTACCGTCTCGTCGCTTAGCGGGAGCGTAATTTTTTTAGTCATCAATATCCCTCACGGTATTTCTGCTTGTAGTAAATCTGAACTATATTACTCCTGGGGGACGGGTGGTATCAAACCCGACTTCATCAGCAGGGCGGTAGCTTCTCTTGATTCTTTAATCATCTTTTCGGCTTGCCTGGTCAGCTCCTCAACGCTTGGCGTTTCTCGAGCCACCCCTTGCTCGGCGGCTTTCATTCCTACGGCTACTGCTTCCCTGATAAAGACCTCCCATTCTCCCATAGTGGGGATAATATTATCCTCGTTTATCCCCCGGTCCTCGGCACATTTAGCCAGCTCGTAGGCGGCAGCGATGCACATTTCATCGGTGATGGTCCTGGCTTTAACATCCAGGGTGCCTCGGAAGATGCCGGGGAAACCGATAGAATTATTCACCTGGTTGGGGAAATCAGACCTTCCCGTAGCCACAATCCTGATACCAGCCTCTTTAGCTTCCCAGGGCCAGATTTCAGGGATGGGGTTGGCGCAGGCAAAAAGGATAGCATCCNTGGCCATATNTTTTAGCCACTCCGGCTTGATGGTATCTGGTCCTGATTTGGATAGTGAGATACAGATATCGGCTCCTCTTAGGGCCTCGGCAATTTGGCCCGTCCTCTTCCCGGGGTTTGTTCTCTGACATAAGTCCCATTTGTAAGGGTTCTCAACCCGCTTCTGCTCAAGGTCGGTTCTATTACTGTGTAAGATGCCCTGGCTATCAACAAAGATGGTATTCTCCGGCTTGAAACCATCGGCAAAAAGGACTCGGGCAATGGCTACATTGGCTGCCCCGACCCCGACTAGGGTGATGCTTACCGCCTCCTTTTTCTTCCCCACAATCTTCAGGGCATTGATTAGCCCGGCTAGGGTAACGGCCGCTGTCCCCTGTTGGTCATCATGCCATACCGGGATAGCCATTTCCTTTCGCAGAGTGTCAAGGATATAGAAGCANTTGGGGTTGGAGATATCCTCCAGGTTGATACCGCCAAAGGANGGCTGGAGCCACTTCACCGCCTGGATTATTTCATCGGGGTCTTTGGTATCCAGGCAAATGGGNACGGCATCCACNCCNCCNAAGTATTTAAATAGGAGCGCCTTACCCTCCATCACCGGCAAACCAGCCTCGGGACCAATATCACCCAGTCCCAGGACCCGGGTGCCATCGGAAACTACAGCTACGGTGTTCCACTTGTTGGTATATTGATAGACCTTTTCTTGGTCCGCTTTTATAGCCCGGCAGGGCTCGGCTACCCCCGGGGTGTACCAGATAGCAAAATCGTTAAAATCACGGACCGCACATTTAGCCATGGTCTGCATCTTGCCCCGATAAAATGGGTGCAACTTCATGGCGTCCTGGGCTGGCTTACGGGCTTTAGCCAGGAGTTCTTCCTTAGTCACCTTATGAGACATTACCACCTCCTTGGGCCGATATTCACTGGTTTGACTGGGCCACTTTTTTCAGCTACAGGTAACTCTATATTGCTCCTGATTAGCCGGGCATTCTTTATCCCGGGACAGAGTTTAGTCCCAGCCTTTAAGCTTGTAGTAATCGGACAGCATCTTATCGAATTCAGGTTTCGGCAGCACTTTGCCGCTGTCTTCAAGCTTTTCTTCAAAAAACCTCCTGGGCAGGGTATCAGCCTCTTTAGTCATACCCTCACGCAGGTTAAACTCCCTGGCTTGGTTGGTAATATCCAGGGCTAGTTTCTGTAGTCCCTTCTTGTCCAGCTCCATCCCGGTGCTGGCATTTATCAGCAGTGATATTTGATCCCAGAGGTATATATCTCGGAAAAAGCGGCAGACAATCATGGAGTCAAAAAGGGTATGCCTGTCCTCAAAGTCAATAACCACCGCGGCTTTGCCCTCGATTTGTTCCGGAGGTATTACTCCTGAAAGCTCTGCCTTATAAACAGTGGCTCTTAAATGGCAGGCGCCTCTATCATTAACGGCATAGGCTAACCCCATTGCTTTTAACACCCTGGGCTCGTAGCCGCCAGGCTCCAGCCCTTTAACGTGGATAGCCAGGTCTTCCAGTCCCCACTCTTTGGCAGCGTGTATTATGCCTTCAGCCAGGATAGCTCCAATCCCTTCTCTGCGAGCCACCTTGTGCAGTAAATCGGCAATGCCATCAACATCGCCATATTCCAGCCTGATACCGATTGGTTTCCGGTGGGAAGCCTCGATGGTGAAAGCGGCGAGATTACCAAATGTAATGGTGTCAATACCCAGTCGGTCGCAGATGTCATTAAGATAGGCGACCTCTCTAATATCATCTATCATACATAGACCGCCCAGAGCATAGGTAGTCTCAAATTCAGGACCCACAATTTTTAACCCCTGGTGTCTTCCCCTCCATAACCTGTGAGAAGTTGCCACAAGCCAGATAACATTTCGGGCATGCCTTGGCTCTGACAGTGCAAGTTGTTTTCAGGGCATCTATAGTCAGGTTTTGCCATTTGTCATAGGTCCCTCGAGACCAGTACTTGGTCGGGAAGGCACCAACCTTGTTCAGCCCCGGTATCATCTGGAGTGTTCCCTCACCGTAATATTTCTTGGCGGCAGGGTTCTCTCTACCGGTAGCCTTTAATTCGTCCCACAGTTTATTAATTACCTCAGGCTTGGCTACCTGCCTTTTTATATCTCCATAAAAGACTACACCCTTGACCTTCTTTGACCCCATTACAGCTCCGGGGCCGGTCCTGGCCAGCGACCGCCAGTATTCGGTTTCAATGACGGCAAATTTTACCAATTTCTCCCCGGCTGGCCCGATGACGATAATCCCGGCATCTTTTCTCCCCACTTCTGCCTTAATGGCCCAAAAAAAAGTTTCAAAAGTATCCTTACCCCAGAGATGCGAAGCATCACGGAATATCACCTTTTTATTGGAAATCTCAAGATAAACCGGCTTCTCCGAAGCCCCCTTGATTATGACGGCGTCATATCCGGTCCGGCTTAGCGGCTCAGCGGCTTTACCTCCGACATAAGACTCGCAATATATGCCAGTTAGCGGCGACTTGCTAAAGGCGCCAAACCGGCATGACCCGTAGACCTTGGTATCGGTCACCGGTCCGGTGGCAAAAATAATCACGTTGTCGGCCGACAGAGGGTCAACACCGGCTTTAGTATTATTAAGTAAAAGATGAGTCCCCAGCCCCTTACCTCCTAGAAGTTGTCGGTAAACGCTATCATCAATAGCTTCTTCCTCAAATGACCGCTGACTGAGATCAATGTGTAATACTACGTTATGAAAACCCTTCATTTTCTGCACTCCTTATCTAATCCTATTACAATAATTCTTGGGTAAGGCATGGGCTACCTGCCTCTTTATGTCCCCCAGCGTTTACGAGCCTTTTTCATGGCTTCAATCAGAGGTAGTTTTTTCCCCGACAAAAACCGGATAAGAGCCCCGCCCCCGGTGCAAACGTGGTCTATTTGGGACAAATCTCCCAGGCGAGCTGCCGAAGCCACCGTGTCCCCACCCCCAATTACTGAATAGCCTCTTGCCTCACCGATTATTTTCCACAGTTCTCGGGTGCCATAGGCACTAATTTCCTGCTCGTAAATCCCGGCCGGTCCGTTAACAAATATTGTCCCGGCTTCCCTCAATATCTTACCGTATGCCTCTACTGTTTTGGCTCCGATATCAATGATTAGTTTTTCCGTCGGTAGCTCATCAGCACTTACTTCCCGCCGCCGGCCGTCATCGTCTATGCCGAAGTCTAAGGGGATGCGCAATTTATGGGGGTAATTCTTAAGGTAGTCTCGGGCGGGGGCAACAAACTTTTCCAGCCCTCGGTCAGTAATAAACTTCTCCGAGGGAGAGCCTAGTTTCTTCCCCGAAGCCAGATGCATCACTTGCCCGGTAACTCCGGCAGTGAGGACATAATCNGCCGTACCTTCAGCCAGTACCTTTTCCATCATACCAAAAGCATCGGATATCTTGGACCCTCCCAACAAGAAAACACAGGGGCGCTNGGGGTTCTCCAGCACCTGGTTAAGAGCCGTTACTTCCTTATCGTAAAGTATTCCCGCGGCTGACGGAAGCAGCTCCTGGAAAGCCACCATACTTGGCGAGTTACGGTGGGCGGCAGCAAAGGCATCATTGACGTAATAATCAGCCAGTGGAGCTAAATTTCTTACCAGATAGGTGGGCACCATCTCTTCAGGAGTAAGTTTTACCGCATCCTCAAAGGTGGATACTTCTTCGGTCAGAAAGCGAAGGTTATCCAGTAACAGGATTTCCCCCGCCTTAAGGTTCTTGATTTTCTCTCGAGCCGCGGGGCCGACGATATCATCAATAAACTGGACTTCCTGCCCCAGCTTTTGGGCAAGCCTTTCGGCATGCTCTCGCAAGGAAATAAGGTTCTGATAGTCCAGCGTGTCTCCCTGATGGGCTATGATTACTATCTTGGCCCCTTTGTTTACCAGCTCTCTAATGGTGGGGAGGCTCTGAACGATTCTATTCTCGTTGGTAATCTTATTAGTCTCGTGGTCAATAGGCGAATTAATGTCTACCCTCAGCAGTACTGTCTTACCCCGGTAGTCAAAATCATCCAGAGTCAAGTAGTCCCGCTTTGCCATTGGCTTACCTCGCCTTCAGCCCCAGATACTTGTTGGTTAGACCTACCGCTTCCAGTCGGTCTTTCTGCATCTCCATACAGGCTCTCACTCCATCAATAGTTTCCGGGATAGTTACTGATTCTTGAGGAATATTTACGGCAAAGACAACGTCTTTCCCGCTCAGACCAACCGTCTCCTCAAAAACAGCAATTTCATACATATCACCTCGGGGATTAAGCAAGAATCGGGCATACTGGAATAAGGAAGTATTCGAGTTAAAACCGTCGGCGATTCTGACCACGCGGATACGCGGGTGTTCGTGGAATGCCTTGAGTGCTTCTTCCGTGGACATTGCCTTTTTCGGAGTAATTACCAGGGTGATAATATGCCCGTGNGTCACCGGAGTATGCACCAGAATCCCGGTGGCTTTNACATGAGGCATAATCAGCATCAANTCACGTGCCTGATGGCTGGGGATAGGGTCTACCTTGAGCAGGTCGACCAAGCCGCGGTGGGTATCCCCGGGGTCAGCGACACGGCGGACAATGGTAACGACTACCTTTTCCACCCCGACTATCCGGTCGACACAATCTACGGCTCTTATGAAGCCGGTGGTGTTACAGGAAGTCAGTTTGAGGAATCTCTGCCCGATTCCCTTTTCATAGTTGGCATAGCCGTGGAAGAACACATCGGCGACTTCATTCCTCTCGCCTGCCTGAAATATGGCTTTTTTGTTATGCTTGATGTAGGCTACTTTATTCTTCTCGCCAATCCCCGCCGGCGTAGCATCCAGGACAACATCGATTTCTTTCAAGAGGTCATCCATCGTCCCCGAAACCGGGATGCCGGCGCGTTCTATGTCGGCTATTTTATCGGGAATAGCACCGAAGAGTTTATAAGGCATCCCTCTTTCGTGTAGAGCTCTCACCGCCAGGGTGGGTGCGGCATCAACCACCCCCACCAGCTCCATATCTCCCTGGGCAGCCACCCCGTCAGCCAATCGCTGGCCGATACACCCGTACCCCACCACCCCAACTTTTACCTTTGCCATTTGGTCCTCCTTCTTCATTAATGGTCAAATTATTTATTCATTAATTGCCTGAGCCCGTTGGGCACTGATAGACATATTTTATTGGGGGCAGCATCGGCATTATCTTACTATCCTACCAGGCATTTTGCCAGATGCGCCTGACCTCATCCAGGGTGAGTTCCTTGGGGTTATTAGCTAACAGCCGGGTCACATCCATAGTCGATACCGCCATCTCCTCCAGGGCTTCCTTGGGTACCCCCAGCTCCCGCAGGTGGAGGGGAATACCAATATCTGTCGTCAGAGCCTTCATTGCCTCTACCCCCTTTTCGGCTGCCTCCTGGAGTGAGAGCCCCTCCGTCTTCACCCCCAGCCTCTGGGCCACGGCGGCATATTTAGGCAGGTTAGCCGGCAGGTTACACTCGGTAACATAGGTTAATAAGAGTCCATTGGCTACGCCGTGGGGCACGTGAAAGCGAGAGCCGAGGGGGTAAGCCAGAGCGTGAACTGCGGCGACACCGGAGTTGCTGAAGGCTATCCCCGCCATGAGGGCTCCTTCCGACATACAGTTACGTGCTTCCTTATCCGAACCGTTTTTGACCGCAGTCCTGAGGTTACCGGCAATAAGTCGCATCGCCTCAAGAGCCAGGGGGTCGCTGAAGGTGTTAGCCTTGGTGCCGGTATAGCATTCAATAGCGTGGACAAGGGCATCTATTCCCGAGGCGGCGGTCACCTTGGGCGGACACCCGTAGGTAAGAGTAGGGTCAACGAGAGCCAATCGGGCTAATAGGTAACGGCTTACTATGCCTAATTTACGCCCTTTCTTGGGGTCGCCGAAGATGGCAATGTTGGTCACCTCGCTCCCCGTGCCGGCGGTTGTCGGTAGTGTGAAAACGGGGATACCAGGTCCAGGGACCTTATCAATACCGCCGTAGTCCTGCCCCTTGCCTCCATGGGCTAACAGGACGGAGAGTCCCTTGGCGGTATCCATGCTTGAGCCGCCACCCACCCCCACCAGGAGGTCGTAGCTTTCTTTGCCGAACTGCTCAGCCGCCGCATTTAGCCTGGGGAAGGTGGGTTCGGGCTCGGCTTCAGCGAAAATATCCACTGAAAGCTTAGCCTGGGACAACCGTTCCTTTACCGAGTCGGCTAGTCCCGCCTGATAGACTCCGGGGTCGGTAATAATAAGAGCATGCTTAGCTCCTAGCTGGTTGGCTTCATCCCCGATGGTATCCAGAGAGCCGACACCAAAACGAACTTTTCCCGGGAGCATAATCTGATAAATCATTTTTAGATTCTCCTTTCTGCCTAATTTTAGCAGTTTTTTACAGTATTGGTCTATTGGTTACCCGGGCGTATTACTTCAACAATCCCATTGTCACCGTCAACCTTTACCCAGTCCCCGGTTTTAATCACCTCCAGCGGGTTTTGGTCCAGTCTATCCACCATAGGCATATTAGCCACCATCGCCGCCGCCGCCAGGACAGGTTCAGCCTCGATGCAGACTATTGCCCTGGGGCTTTTGTTGAGTTTCATGGCCCGGTACGTATTCAGGGGACCGCGTGATGAGCCCTTCCCGGTGGGACATACCAGTACCTTATCAATCATACTTTTCCCCTCCAGCCCGGGGGTTTTAATAAGGCAGTTGCCGGTGGTGGGGTCGAAATCGCCCAGGAATGAGAAGGCGTCGGCACATACTATTGCCTCACCCTCAACTCTACCGCCGTTTATTCTGTGTCCTTTGAGCTTCATCTAGGTGCTCCTCCATTTCCCGGTTGTGGCTGAATCTATACATTGCTTCATACTGCCGTAGAGAAGTCTGATTTTACCCCCGCTGGTTCTGGCGGAATAATGAGCACTCCGGGCTGAGTTGGTAGCCACTGTCTCTACCCCCAGCTTGGGACCGATAAAGTTAAACGGGTCCTGGGAACCGATGCAGGTACTGGTGAAAACGCCCCCGGCTTGTTTAATAATATCCACATAGCCCATTACTTCGGCCAGAACATATATTTGCCTGGCGGTAGCCACCAATAATCGGACATTAGGCTGGACTTTCTTTCCGGTTAGCAGTGAGGCAATATTCCTCAGTTCAATAATTGAGCAATGGGGGCAGCCGAGTTTGACCAGGTCAACCTTATCACTGCGGGCGGTAGTTAACTTACTGACCGCTTCTTTTATCTGGTCTCTGCCTACGGTTATTACCTCTTCGGGTCTGCCGCCGCCCAGAGCCTCATCTAAGGTTCGGGCCTCAGGGGTGACCCCGACCACGTGGCATATGTTGGTCGCTCCCGAAACCGGCATTGGTGACACCAGATATCTAAATTGTTCCAGGGTAAGCGTTTTGGGCAGACCATTAATAACCACATTCCTGCTCCCGGTTTTGCCGCCAATATAGTAACCTAGAGCCCCGTAGTCGGCGTTGGTGAAACTGGCTACATCAAGTCCGTCTGGTTCAACCAGAACCTGAGCATACCGGTTCGGCTTAACTGTCATGCCGATATAGGGAGCCCGGCCGGTGACGCTGGTGGCTACATTGGCCGGCACGCTATCGCGACTTCCACAGGCGCCGAACATTGAGGTGGCGGTAACCGCCCCTGAGGTACCACCCCAGGAAATGACGTCGCCCATCCTGGGTAAATTGCCAACTAAAAAGGGGACGCAGGTATAGGTAAGGAGATAGCCCAGCCTCTTGAATATATCTTCTATCTGGCTCCAGGGTCCGCCGTGGATAAACTCATATATATCGTAATTCTCGGGGAGACCTATTCGCTTACAGCCCGCAGGGTCAAGTACATTGGGGTAAGCGTTAGGGTGGGTGGTGGTGATTACCCGGCACTGGGTAGCGCCTTCGGTTAGCTCCGAGAGTAAGTCAAGCGACATGGCACAGTGGATATGGGCGCTTTGCGCCGGAACCAGCCGTTCGGCATCAAATGCCTCGCCGAGCTTTACCAGCAGTTCCATTGACCTTTTTATACCCGGCCCGTATTTTCCATTAAGCATCCCTTCCTCTTCCCTGGTCAAAAACATCCTTCTTAGCCCCTTCTTTTAAAGAAACCGCGATTTAATTTATTGTCTTAAAGTATGGCTTCCTGGTGTCGGGCACACCAGCATTGCAGGTTAACCGCTACCGGCAGGCTGGCGATATGGGCGGGTAAGACTTCAATGTGAACGGCTAGAGCGGTAATTCGGCCGCCATATCCCATCGGTCCGATGCCCAGGTTATTGACTCGCTTGAGGATTTCCTTTTCCAGCCCGGCAACCTCGGCATCCGGGTTGGGCTCGCCTACTTGGCGTAATAGTGCTCTCTTGGCCAGCAGGAAGGTCTTTTCTACCGTGCCGCCGATGCCGACACCAATTATAACCGGGGGGCAGGGATTACCACCTGCCTCATCAACGGTATTGACGACAAAGTCGATGACCCCCTGGCGACCCTTAGCCGGAGGTAGCATCGCCAGGCGAGACATATTCTCAGCACCACCGCCCTTGGGCTTGGCGATAATTTTAAGCCTGTCACCGGGGACAATATCGGTATAGATGATAGCCGGGGTATTATCTGTGGTATTGGTTCTGGTAGAAAATGGCTGGCTCACCATAGACTTGCGCAGGTAACCCTCGTTGTACCCCTGGCGCACTCCTTCGTTTATTGCTGTATAAAGGTCGCCGCCGACAATGTGGACATCCTGCCCCAGCTCTAGAAAGACCACGGCAGTTCCCGTATCCTGGCATAGCGGGATTCCCCCCTTAGCCGAGATGTCGGCATTTTCCAGTATTCTATCCAGCACCTTACGCCCCACCGGTGATTCTTCTGCATCTCGTGCCTGCTGGAGACAGTCCAGTACATCCTGAGGCAGATGATAGCAAGCCTCCTGGAAAAGGCGAGATACCGTCCTGGTTACCTCCTTAGCCTCAATATCTCTCATTGTGTTTTACCCCTTTTACTAAGTCTGGACTATATTACCCCTCTGGCACGGGTGGTATCAAATATGATGCGAAAGTCAAAGGAGCCGGGCTCATCTTTCCGTAGTGCTATGATACGTGGTATAAATAACAAAGGAGAGATGGACATGAGTAATATTCTTGGTACAATGTGGAGCTGAGGGGACTCGAACCCCTGACCTCCTCCGTGCAAAGGAGGCGCTCTCCCAGCTGAGCTACAGCCCCGTTTGTCCGAGATATTATAGCAGTAAAAGGTCTCAGGCGCAATTTGCCCTGATGGCTGTATAGATAGGGAATAAGCCCGATGACAACAGCTCATATCATTATTTTGCTAGCCACCGGTGTAGGTACCGGCTTCGCCAGCGGTTTTCTGGGGGTGGGTGGCGGTTTCATTATGACCCCGGTCCAGTACTGGATATTTACCGATATGGGTGTGCCGACCGATATGGCGATAAAGCTGGCTTTCGGCACCAGTCTAATGGCAATTTTACCCATCGCTGCCAGTGGCACCTGGAGACATCATAGAATGGGGGCAGTATGGTGGCGGGCGGCTATTGTCATGGGTGGCTCTGGTCTGGCCGGCGGTTTTGCCGGAGCTACTCTGGCTGCCCATCTCCCCGGGGCAGGGCTAAAGATAGTCTTTGGTATTGTTATGCTGGCGGCTGCTGTTAGGATGCTCATCGCCACACTGGTGGAGGTTGAGGGGGAGCCCGAGGATAGACCCTGGCTATGGGCAGCCTGGGCAATCCCGATAAACATTGTCACTACCATGCTCGGTATTGGCGGTGGCGTGTTAATGGTCCCGATAATGGTGCTGGTGCTTAAGTTCAAAATGCACAGGGCGGTGGCTACATCCCTGGCTTTTGTCATGATTGCCAACGTTGGCGGCATTATCGGTTATATTGTAAACGGTCTCGGTGTTCCCAATCTGCCGCCCTATTCTATAGGCTATGTTAACCTGCTATCGTGGGCTCTACTGGTAGCCACCAGTGTTGGCATGGCGCAGGTCGGGGCGATAACCGCTCACCGGCTTCCCGCCAGGCAGTTGAGGTATGTATTTGTCGGGGTAATGTTCTATATGGGGCTCAGGATGCTCGGTGCCTTTGGCGGATAAAGTAGATTATTACCAGTGACAGGGGCAGTAGATATATTGCCGGCGTATAGGGTGGACCGCAGCCGGCTAAAAAATCCCGTGGTGAGTTAACCCAGGTTTCTTCTCCAGGGATGGAACTGGCTACCTTGTTAAATATTGCCATCCCGGCAACAATCCATATCATTATGCTGGCCATCACTGACTTGGCCAGCTGGCGGATATCCATAAAGTTGGTCGCGCTCGACAGATACATTATGCCAGCAGTAACCAGTATAATCCCCGTCCACCACAGCCCCATCCCCGACACTGCCAGCGGTCCCCAGCCCATCCCTTGCCTCCCCGTCGTTACAATTACTACCAACTCTAATATGCCACAACCTAATACGATAGCCCCCAAGATAGCGGCATATAGACTTCCCAGCCTTGATTTTTTATCCATTTAGGTTACTCCCAGTCCCATTCCTATTAGCCGGAGTATGCCTCCGTAAATAAAGACGGTGGTGAAAAGAATCCCCAGGGTGGCCAGAATTTCCTTCCAGTTCTCCTCTTTTATTATTAGGGAAAATGTGGCCAGACAGGGGAAATAGATAGAGAGCAAGACCACTGAAGTGAACATCTGCCAGCCGGTCAGCTCAATACCACCCAGCAGGCCTATGGCCAGGTCTTTCCTCAGGAAGCCGGCTACCAGAGGGGC
>JGI24422J19971_10000779_pt1 | contig 18410 bp, 17 predicted proteins | sample DeeMarSWOR152_54_FD_19971 | JGI IMG/M metagenome (IMG submission 19971) | reverse complement strand
CTGAGCCTACGGTGGTACTGGACGGTGCGCACAACGCACCTGCTATGAGATCCCTCGCTCATGCGGTGGTGAGTGAATTTGATTTCAGAGAACTCATTCTGGTTTTGGGGGTTATGGGGGATAAGGATATCCCAAATATCCTGAAGCCGATTGTGCCCCTGGCGGACAAGGTTATTTACACCAAGGCTGCATACCACCGTGCAGCGGACCCTCGTCTTTTGATGGAGTTTGGTAAGGGGTTTGGTAAAGCTGCGGAAATTTGCCCCACCGTACCGGGCGCCATTGATAGAGCGCGAAGTCTCGCTGGCAAGAGGGATCTGATATTGATTACCGGATCACTTTATGTTGTCGGTGAGGCGAAATCATATCTTGATGCGGCACGCTATCCCAGGGAGGATATTTGATGTCTCCGGCGGGGAGAACAGTGCATCCGAATGGGTAGTCCCCTTTTGAGGGGCGGCTACTCAGCTACACGGTGATTCAAAGGAGTGATACCAAGATAGGTAGTGAAGGCTCGTACGGTACGTCAGGTTGAGAGAAGTCTCGCGACTGTCATAGGATGGAGTCTGGTTGTGGCATCCATGATTGCGGGTCACTTCTCTATTACATACGGCCGCCCTCGGGCGGGGCAAGAGTTACCACCCTGGCACATAACCGCAGACACGATAACAGCCTTGGGGGATGCCGATCTCTATCTAGCTGAGGGTGACGTTGTCGTGTCCAGGGGCAACCACGTGCTGAGGGCAGACAAAATAACATATCATAGACGCTCCGGAGTGGTCAGTGCAGTGGGAAGTGTGGAACTGAGCGTAGAAGGGGATGTTCTGACATGCGATAGGGGAGTATTCGACCTCAAGGATAGAACAGGCTATTTACTGAATGGAAGGCTATTCCTGAGAACTAACCACTACTACCTCAGGGGAAAGGAGATAAGAAAGACCGGACCGGCTACCTATGTTATCAAGGGCTGCAGGATTACGTCGTGCGATGGCGAGAACCCTGACTGGTCAATTACCGGCTCAGAGGTAAAGGTGACTGTTGAAGGCTACGGCACTGTCAAGCACGCAGCCTTTTATGTGAGGCATATCCCGCTTCTGTATTTTCCCTACATTATTTTTCCAGCTAAAAGGAAGAGGCAGACCGGATTTCTTCCACCGAGTATTGGGTACTCTCAGAGGGATGGTTTTGATGTGGAGATCCCCTTGTTCTGGGCCATATCCGAGCAGACCGATGCCACGCTTTATGAGCGTTACATAGAAGAGAGGGGACTGAAGCACGGCCTTGAGTTTCGCTACATAACTGGTGCGGATTCAAAGGGAGCATTTCTGTTTGATATTCTCTCAGACAGGAGAGAGGAAAAGAACTTATTCAGCGAGGACGAGGTCAAGATCAGCCCCTTTCCCAGGACCAACAAGACACGATACTGGCTGAGGGGGCGCTCGGATCAAATGCTCCCGCATAGCATAGGCGTAAAACTTGATGTTGATTTTGTAAGCGACTATGATTATCTGAGGGAATTCAGGGAACCTTCCCTCGGTCCCGCATACCGGGTGAGGCTTGATGAGGAATTCGGGAGGCCCCTCGAAGAGATCCAGGCACCAACCCGTCGCTCATCTCTCCTGATTACGAGACACCTCCAGCACGCCTCGTTCCAGGCTTCCAGCAGCTATTACCAAGACCCAAAACGTCCGGAGGAAGATAGTACCGCTCAACCCCTAGGAAGCGCGGCGCTTACCCTTCTTCCCGAAAGGATCAATAACCTCCCCTTTTTCTTCTCCCTTGAATCGGAGTATGGTTACATATATAGGGATGTCGGGCTGAAGGGACACAGGTTGGCCCTATCGCCCGCACTCACATCACCGATGTGGCTCGTTCCCTATGTAGAACTCGAGCCATCGGTGAGGTATTTCGTCACCTACCAATGGCTTGAGGAATACCAGGGAATTGAGGGTCAGCAAACGAGGGATACCTATGAACTGGGGCTTCGGCTCTCCAGCACGATAGAGAGAGTATTCCACCTCAAGCAGGGGAAGGTGAGGCGACTCAAGCACAAATTTCAACCGGTGCTCTCCTATTCCTACAGACCAAATCAGCAGGAGCGAGAAATCAGCCCATGGTTTGAACCGGTGGATACTTTAGATAGACAGAATCTGATCTCCCTTTCTCTCAAAAACTACCTTGATGCGCGCCGGGATGATGAACGGGGCGGACCGACCTACTCACAAATCGCCCGTTTCAATCTTACCCAAGGCTTCGACCTTAATGAGGCGAGAGAGGATAAGGTGCCCGGTGAAAGACGGAAGCCATTTAATCCCCTCGAACTTGAGGCGAGCCTAACCCCCTATCCAGCACTTGATCTCTCCGCCTCAGCTCAATGGGATCATTACAAACGCCACATAGCAAGCTCGAGTGTTTCCCTTGACTTGGTGGTTGACCGAACGGCCAATAGGCAAGACAGGTATACCGTAGATTATGAGTACACCAAGGATTCTTCCGAGAACCTCAGTTTTGAGGTGGAGCTTAATCTGCTGTATGGGTTTTCCATCGGGGCGAGGGGGAAAAGGGACCTTCTCATCAAATACGATATAGAGAATAGCTATTGGGTTGACTACCAGTCTCAGTGCTGGGGCATAAGGCTCCTCTATGAAGATTTGGAAGAAGATCAGAGAATGATGGTGATCTTTCGCCTCCGTGGTGTCGGGGAGGTAGGTGATTTCTAAGGTGGATTAAGCAGCTCTGTCCCCTGAAGACCTCCACCAAAGGAGGAGAAAACCACCGATGCACATTAAGATAGAGAGGACCTGTCCCATGGTCAGGAAGGAAAATATGAAACCGATCTGCGGATCGGGTTCTCGGAAGAACTCAACCGAAAACCGAAAGATGCTGTAAAGCACGAAGAATAGACAGAAGACCGTACCCCTTTTGAAGTGGAAATCCTTAATCCACCACAGGATTGCAAAAAGCAGCACGCCTTCAAGGAGGCATTCATAGAGCTGAGAGGGATGTCTCGGGAGCTCGCCGCCCGATGGAAAAACCATTCCCCAAGGGACAGTGGTTGTCCTACCGTACAGTTCGGCATTAATAAAGTTGCCGAGTCTCCCGAGGCCCAGGCCGATTGGAGCCGTAACGACAACGAGATCGGCCAACTGCCAGAAATCGGTCTTCCTTTTTCTGACGTAGAGAAGGCCGGATATGATAACCCCGATTAGCCCGCCGTGAAAGGACATGCCTCCCTCCCAAACGGCCAGAAGCTTCAGGGGATTGCTGAGATAGAACGGCAGATTGTAAAACACGACATAGCCCAGGCGAGCGCCGATGATGAGACCGATTATCAGAAACAAGTAAAGGTCATTCACAACACCGGCGTCAATGTCGAGCTGTTTTTTTCTTATCTGATATCTCACCAGAAGGTAGGAGGCCAGAAAGCCAAAGATGTACATGACCCCGTACCATCGTATTTGGAGAGGTCCCACGGTAATGATCGTTGGGTTTATGGCTGGAAAGCTGAGCATTTGTCTTTTACGTTGTTCCAAGATATCATAAGAGGCCTGAGAAAAAAATCGAAAAAACCGCCAAGGTTAAGGCTCAACGGAAATGAGAAAAGGAGATACTCTAGAGGTAACCATAGAGAAAATGGTTTACGGCGGCAGGGGACTTGCCCACCATGCTGATGTGGCGGTTTTCGTCGATAAGACAGTTCCTGGCGAACGGGTCAGGGTAAAGCTCGTAAGGGTCAAACGGGATTTTGCCGAGGCGCAGCTCATTGAGATTTTAGAACCCTCACCGCACCGGGTACGAGCACCCTGCCCATACAACGATTACTGTGGAGGTTGCAACTGGCAATTCATCGACTATGAAAGTCAGTTGGAGTACAAACGTGTCTTTGTTGAAGATTCCATCTCCCATATCGGCAAGCTGGCCAATGTGGCTGTACATCCGGTCAAAGCAGCGCCTCGGATATTTGGGTACAGAAATAAGATGGAATTCTCCTTTTCAGATAGAAAATGGCTCGTGCGTCAAGAAAGGGATGGAGGGCAGGGAGATCGGAGTTTTGCGCTCGGGCTCCATGTGCCCGGAACCTTTGATAGAATCATCGACATTGAGAAATGCCTCCTGCAGAATGAAAGGGGCAATGAAATTTTGAGGGAAATAAAGAGATACGTAAAGGTAAGCGAACTGCCCGTCTACGGACTCAGGAGTCACCGTGGATTCTGGCGTTACCTGGTGCTTCGGCATTCACACTACTTTGATGAGTGGATGGTAAATGTGGTGACAAGCGAGCAGAGGGATGGTGCTCTTCAGCCCTTGATACCGATTTTGAGAGATCGATTCAGCGAAATTGCCTCGCTCGTAAACAATATCAATACGAGAAAGGGTGGTACAGCTGTTGGCGAGTGGGAGAGAGTTCTCGCAGGCGAACGGATTATCAAGGAGAAGATAGGCCCTCTCACCTTTGAGATATCTGCTCAATCCTTTTTCCAGACGAATACTACCATGGCGGAGAACCTGTATGAGTACGTACGTGATTTAGCCTCTCTGGCCGGGAATGAGACGGTTTTTGACCTCTATTGCGGCATAGGAACGGTTGCGCTGTTTTTGTCCCCCATGGCCTCCCGGGTAATAGGCATGGATATATCCGGGAGCGCAGTGGAAGATGCTCGGAGGAACCGCCAGCTCAACGAAATTGATAACTGCGAATTCCTGTGTGGAGATGTCAGGGTGCTCCTGTCTACAATAGCCGTTCACCCGGACCTATTGATTACGGATCCGCCACGGTCAGGGATGCATAAGCAGGCGATCGGTCAGATCCTTCAACTATTGCCGGAGAAGATCATTTACATTTCCTGCAACCCGACAACAATGGCCAGGGATGCTGCCCTATTGAAGGACCAGTATCAGGTAGCCGAGATTCAACCCCTCGACCTGTTTCCAAACACCTACCACGTTGAAACCGTGGCGTTACTGATGAGGGATTGGTGAGAAGAGAAAAACTATTGACAATTGCTTGGTCACATATATAATCGTACAAATTCGGCACCAATGAGGTGTGGAGCTTTGCTTTCTCCACTTATTCTTACAAAGAGGGAGGTGATTCTTCGGAAAAGCTGAGGCCTAGAAGGGGTAACCGAGCCGGGTCTCTAGCTGAATAGATGTATTCTATGAAGGTCATTGTATACGATAATCAAATAGAGAAGGCTATCAGAGACCTTAAGAGAAAGCTTTCAAAGGAGGGTTTCTACTCGGAGATTAAGGAGAGAAGGTTCTATGATAAGCCGAGCGTTCAGAGGAAGAAAAAGCAGGCAAAGGCTGCCAAGAGACTCCGTAAGAAGCTGAGGAAGGTTTAGCCTCAGGCTTGACTCCCTCGTTTGTGCCCGAACCCGTAATCTTCAGGAAAATACTCCATCTCGCGCTCAAATCGCAAGAGCGCTCCATGGGCTATCCTAAGCTGAAGTGCGCATCGCCTGACATCGGCGATGGAGAAACAATGTGGGTTGAGGAGCTTGGATCTTTGATTTGCCGTTGGTGGTACCGAGATGGTTTAAAAGGGAATCCCGTGAAATGCGGGAACGGTCCCGCCGCTGTAATCCTGTGTCCCGTGAGAAGGCTTGCGAGTAGCGTAAGGCCCGTCAGTCAGCTGATTGATTCTTCTGGCGCCCTGGACTATGAGAGCCTTTTCGAGGGGCAGCGTTGCCTCCGGCATGCCCGCAGGTATTGAGGGCTAACGTCACTGTTCCTTGACCGGGATGGGAAGGCTAGCCGGGAGGTCAGGAGAGTCAGAAGACCTGCCACAATGGCGATGGCGTGCCGGCATAGGTCGGCAATTTAAGGATCAAGGAAGCAGGGTGCAGTCCTTAAATCCAAATGGATTTAGGGACTTTTTTTCTGCCATAACAGATATTCAGGCGTGCAATGGATAAAAGATTCTCCATTCCCGTGGTGCTCGGCATTCTCCTTTTTTGGCAACCACTATGCTCACAGGCACGCGTGTTTCACGATGCTTTGGGCCGGAAGGTAACCCTGGCGTCAGTCCCATACAGGATCGTTTCCCTGGCTCCCAGCATCACTGAGATGATCTATTTCCTGGGATTGGGCGACAGGCTCGTGGGCGTGACTCGATTTAGCTCTTTTCCCGTGGAAGCCAGGAAAAAACCAAGGGTGGGCACCTACATGGATATTAACGTGGAAAAGGTGGTGACCTTGGATCCCGATCTCGTCATTGCCACGGCCGATGGAAACAGGAGAGAGGACGTTGAAATGCTGGAGGAAGCGGGAATCCCTGTGTACGTGGTGAATCCTCGAAGGATAAGTCAAATTCTTGAGGCCTTAGAGAGAGTGGGGCATGTCTGTGCGGTTGGGCCTAGTGCGAGGGAGCGCGTGGACTCGCTGAGGAGGAGGGTTGCACAGGTCAAAGAGGCGGTCAGGGAAAAAGACAGGCCGCTGGTTCTTCTGGTGATCAATAACAAGCCCCTCATGAGCGTGAACCGCAGCACCACACATCATGACGTCATTGAGTTGGCAGGCGGCCGGAACCTGGCCGAGGATCAGCCCGTCACCTATCCCCGGCTCAGTTTGGAGGAGGTTATAAGAAGAGGACCAGAGGTGATCATTATCTCGTCCATGGACAGGGGCGGGGAGCATGAGAGGGCACGAAGGGAGTGGTTTCGGTGGTCCGCAATACCGGCAGTTCAGAAGGGGCGCGTGCACTTCATAAAGTCAGACCTGATAGACAGAGCCGCTCCTCGCATCGTGAAAGGGTTAGAGGAGATGGCGAGACTCATACATCCGGAGATCACATGGCATTGAGAGGCATGAGGGATCGGGTCATATCTCCCATGAGGGTGCTCTCCATAGGAATTATTCTATCGATGGTGCTCGTCGTGGTTGTCCTTACCTCTTTGAGCATGGGTCCGGCCAAGGTTTCCATGGGCACGATTCTTGGCTGGTGTGCCGGCACGAGATCGGTGGATCAGACTACCTCAATGATTCTCATGAAGATCCGATTACCGAGGATCCTGCTGGCCGCTCTCGTTGGCTTCACCTTGTCCCTTGGCGGGGTGGTGTTCCAGGCACTCCTGAGGAATCCCCTGGCCGAACCCTTTATCCTCGGCATCTCGAGTGGAGCGGCAATAGGCGCCATAGCAGGCATTTTGGTGGGCCTCGGCTTTACCATGGGCGTGCCGCTGCTGGCCTTCATCAGTGCGCTGGCAACTATTCTATTGGTAATGGGAATCAGCAGCCGTCATGGAGGCCTTGAATCATCGACGCTATTGCTCACCGGGGTAATCGTTAACGCCTTCTTTACGGCGATCATCATGTTCTTCATTGCCACCGTGAGCGACAGCAGGCTCCACTCCATGCTCTTCTGGCTGTACGGGGATCTGTCTCAGAGCAAGTACATACAGCTGTCAATATGCCTGCCGCTCGTCCTCATCGTTTCAGGGATCATCTACCTCTTCTCTCGGCATCTCAACCTCCTTGTAGGAGGCGACGAGGCCGCTCTTCAGATGGGCGTAGAGGTGGAGATAGTAAAGTGGGTATCATTCATTGGCATATCCTTAATTACCGGCGTGGTGGTCTCCTTCTCGGGAATAATCGGATTCGTGGGCCTGATTGTCCCCCACCTGATGAGGATGATCTTCGGCCCTGATCATCGCCTGCTCATACCCGCTTCAGCTCTTGGGGGCGCCATCTTCTTGGTGGCCGCAGATACCGTGGCCCGCACGATCATATCCCCCAGCGAGTTACCTGTAGGGGTGATAACCGCCTTTTTGGGGGCACCGTTCTTTATCTATCTCTTAAGGAAGAGGGGTAGCCAGTGGACGCAGGGCTAATCCTGAAGGCAATATCCTTCAGCTATGGCAATCACTGGGGCCTGGATGAGATTAGTTTCCGGCTCAAACGGGGCGAGCTCATGGGCATGATAGGCCCGAATGGCTCGGGAAAGAGCACTCTGTTGAGAATTATGGATGGCCTTATCAGGATGGATAAGGGAGAGGTTTTGCTCCTGAATCGCCCCATTTCCAGCTGCCGCAGACATGAGGTTGCCAGGCTAATCGCCATGGTACCCCAAGAGACGACCTTTCGATTCGCCTTTTCCGTGCTCGATGTTGTGCTCATGGGGCGTTTTGCTCATATGGGCCTCTTTCCGTTTGAAGGAAAGGAGGATCTGGAGATAGCTCGTGAGTCAATGCGGCTTACTGGAACCCTTGATCTGGAGAGGCGCTCCATACATGAATTGTCAGGAGGGGAAAAGCAGCGGGTGCTCATTGCCCGGGCATTGACTCAGAAAGCTCAATTCATCTTGCTCGATGAACCGACCTCGCAGCTCGATATCCGGCACAAGGTGGAGATCTTCGAGCTCATTTCATCTCTTACACGGACCCAGGGATTGGGTGTGATGGTTGTCTCTCATGATATAAGTCTTGCGGCGCAGTACTGTCACCGGATGCTTCTCCTGAATGAGGGGAGGATTTATAGGATCGGTTCACCGGATGAGGTGGTTACCACCGACACGATAAGCGAAGTATACCACTGTCCGGTGCTGGTTGACAAAAACCCGCTCACCCAGACACCGCGTGTTACCGTGCTTTCAAAAGGGGCCGGGGCTGGTATTTCTTGATTTTTGGGAAATCGATAGCAACTTCCGAATAGGTGGAGATAAACTAACAACGGCTTGTTCATTCATGGCGAGGCGTCTCGAAGGGTTTCGGAACGACGAGGCAATCTGAATGTAAAGTGTACAGAAATACGAAGGCAAAAAGGAGATGGCATGATTGAGTTGTTCATCAAAGGCGGCCCCGTAATGTATCCCCTCTTGCTCTGCTCAATAATAGCGCTGACCGTGATCATCGAGAGGACAATTTTCTGGATCGTCGAGGACCATCGGAGGGATCAGGCGCTTGTCAACGAGGTTTTGGCCTTGGCCGAACTAGGGGACTGGAGGGCGGTAAGGAAAAGGATCGAAGGTTCAAGGGACTTTGTCATCAGGATACTGGTAGCGGGTATTCTGCACAGGGAGTTTAGCATGGCAAAGGCAATGGAGACGGCCGCCGGCGATGAGATTGATCGGATGCGCCGGCACCTTAGCATCTTGGATACCATAATCACCGTTTCCCCCCTGCTCGGCATTTTTGGAACGGTTATAGGGATTATTCTATCCTTTGAGATATTGGGAAGTGCGGGAATCGAGGAGCCACAGGCCGTAACAGCGGGGATTGCACAGGCGCTCATCACAACCGCATCTGGACTGGGCATAGCCATTCTTTCGGTGTTTCCGTACAACTATTTCAACTCGCGTGTTGAGAAGGCAGGAGCATACATAGAGAAGTACGCCACAAGTCTGGAAATAGTCTACGAAAAACTCAACCAGCCGGATACCAGCACGGGGAGAGGAAAATCGTCTCATGAGGGTTAATCTCGGTCAACGGAGAAAAGCTCGGATAGAGATCCTTCCCCTGATCGATATCGTCTTTCTCCTTCTTGTTTTCTTCATCTACGCGATGCTTTCGATGGCAGTTCACAGAGGGGTGCCCGTCCATTTACCCGATTCTTCCACCGCGGGGATCGAAAAGGAATCGCTGCTATCAATAACTATCAGGGAGAGGGGCGAGGTACTGGTGGATAAAGAACGTGTACCCTTAGAAGACCTGGCCCGGTCTTTGAAACTCAGGGCAGGTCAAGAAGCCAGCCCAGGGGTCCACCTATTTGCCGACAAAGAGGTTTCCTACCAACTGATCATTGAAGTGCTTGATCAGATAAGGGCTGCGGGCCTGAGTAACGTGGTGTTGCAGACCGCAAGGGAAATGAAACCGTGAATCGATCCCTCCTCTTTGCTTTTTTTATGGCGCTCATCTTCCATGGGCTTTTGGCATGGGTGCAGCTGGACCTATTCACAAGCCCCATGCAGGTTCAGAGGCCCCTCAAAACCCTGGTTATCAGTGTAGTTACCCCAATACCGATCAAGAAACCTCCTTTGGTCGAGAGCGCTCAGGCCATCAAAAAGCCTGTCCCTAAAAAGCCCGTAGAAAAGAAGATAACACCCAAATCGAAGGATAAGCCAAAAGAGGTGGCCGAAAACAGACGAGAGCCGAAGAAACAAGGCATACCCAAGAAGAAGATCCAACAGAAAGAGGAAACCTTCTCGGATGCTTTTTCGGTCCCCCAGCCGACCCCTGAACAAGAGACATTGTCACACGTAGAGACGTCCCTGGCAGCAGCTCCCCCTGATCTTGCGACGGAGCCACTACAGACCGAGAATACATCTGAAGAGGCAGCAGAAGGGAAGTCGCTTGCTCTGACACCTGAGCTTTCGGTTACCTTCGCCGTGCCCGACTATAAGAGGAATAGGCCCCCTGTGTATCCATTGCTGGCAAGGAGGAGGGGCTATCAGGGTACGGTGCTCCTTGAGGTTCTAGTCACTAAAGACGGTACGGTAGGCTCGGTACGGTTGGTTCGGTCGAGTGGTGCTGAGATCCTGGATAAGGCCGCTAAAAGGGGGGTTAAAGAGTGGACCTTTCACCCTGGCAAGAAGGGCGATGAAGCGGTTGAGATGTGGGTGAAGGTACCGATCAAGTTTCAGCTCACAGGGCACTGATCAATTCTGACGGCGGGGGTGTTTTCCCTTGACAAAAGGGAGGGCATCAGATACAAGTTCCGGCGAGTAATTAGGTATTTCACCCCAGCGGAAGTGGGGAATGCGCGCAGGAAAAGGTCATCCCCATGTATGAGCAGGGATGATTTCACTGTTTTTGAGTAAACTACCTGATTGAATCTCCCTTGTCACACCGATACAGTCAATCGATCGTCTGCCAAAAAAGCGGATAGAGAGGCTCGGTATGGAACCTGCTCCGGAACAGCAACGAAAGCCTAAAACTCAGGGGTGGATGTTCTTCGCTGCTGGTCTCATTGTCGCCCTCTTCATTGGATGGATTATCTTTCCACTTCTCCTTTACTCTGAACAGAGCCAGCCATTGAACTACAGTCACGCGAAACATGGGCCTGAATCAAGCGCCGGCCTGGACTGCGAGGAATGCCACTTCTTTTACGACGACGGGACCTTTTCCGGAATTCCCAAACTCGCGAAGTGTATGGAGTGTCATGAGGATCCGGAATCCCCTTACACGGAGAGCCCTGATGAGAAGAAGCTTCTCACCGATTTCGTTGAGCCCGGCAGAGAAATTCCATGGCTGGTCTATTCACGACAACCGGATTGTGTGTATTTTCCCCATATTGCCCATGTGAGAATGGCAGGGACCGAGTGCAAGGTCTGCCACGGGGATTTTGCCTCAAACGATAGGCTCCCCGTTTACAAGGTAAACAGGCTCACGAGATACAGCATTGATATTTGGGGGAGAAACATCGCCGGCTTTCAGAGAAATAGCTGGGATCGAATGAAGATGAATGATTGCGCTAACTGCCACACCAAGAGGGGAGAGGAACAGAACAACGCCTGTTTTGTGTGCCACAAGTGAGGGTAGCGGCTATGGAGTTTGACCGAAGGGATTTTCTTAAATTCGTTGCAGGAGGCATGGGGGGAACGTTGCTCTCCCCGCTTCCCTGGAAGCTTGTCGATGACATAGCGATTTGGACCCAGAACTGGTCATGGGTACCGGTGCCGGCTAGGGGTAAGTTCTCCACGGTGAACTCCGTGTGTACCCTCTGCTCAGGTGCGTGCGGAATTCAGGTCAGAAAGGCCGGCGGCAGAGTGGTGAAGATAGAAGGCAGGCGCGGTTATCCGGTAAACCGGGGGGCACTCTGCCCCCTCGGCATGGCCGGCCAGCAGATCCTCTACAATGAGGGAATTCGCTGGAAGGCCCCGATGAAAAGGTCTGGGCCACGGGGGTCTGGGCAGTGGAAGGAGTTGAGCTGGGATAAGGCTCTAAGCGAAGTGGCCGCGCGAATAAGGGGATTACGCGATAAGGCAACTCCAGAGGGGCTTGCAGCTGTTGATGGAAATCAGCCCAGATCTACCGTGGGCCTTCTCATGAGGAGGCTGCTAGATGCAGTTGGAAGCCCTAATTATGTGGGTGTGCCGCGTGAGGAGGAAACCCATGCTATGGTTGCACTTCTCATGCAGGGTACAGACGGTCCCTTGGGATTTGATCTGGAGAACTCCGATCTCATACTCAGCTTTGGTTGCCAACTGCTTGACGGATGGGGTGCCCCCGGCAGGATGATGAGTGCCTGGCGGGAGATAGCCGGCGCTGAAGCGAGCAACAAGACATATCTGGTCCAAATCGATCCGAGGGCTTCACGTACTGCGCTGAAGGCGGATCGATGGCTTGCCCCCTATCCAGGCACAGAGGCTGCCCTGGCTATGGGAATCGCCCATGTACTCATTGCGGAAAAGAGGCATCATGAGGAGTTCGTCGAAAATTACGGCTTTGGTTTCGGGGATTGGTCTGACGGACAGGGAGGTGAGCACAGGGGATTTTCTAGGCTTGTCCTGGAAAAGTACGCTCCTCAAATTGTTGAAGAGATCACGGGAATAAGCAAGAGGGAAATCGTAGATGTGGCGCGAAGGTTTGGGTCAGCGAAGGCCCCCATCGCTTTGAGTGGACACGGGAAGGGGCTATTGCCCGGTAGCGCGTATGAGTTTATGGCCGTCCATGCCCTGAATGCATTGGCCGGAAGAATCAATAAGAAGGGGGGTGTCCTGGTTACCAACGAGCTGCCCTTGGCTCCGTGGCCGGAGGTTGCGCACGATGCCGTAGCCACCAAGGCCGTTCGAAGAGAGAGGCTGGATGAGGCTGGAACAAGCCGTTATCCCTTTGCCAGGAGCCTGTTGCATAGGTTTTCTGCGGCAATAAACAGCAGTCAGAGCACGCCGATTGACACACTGCTTATAGCTTCAGCAAATCCAGTCCATACCATTCCCAATGGGAGCGGTTTCGTTGAGGCATTGAGAAAGATACCGTTTGTCGTGAGTTTTTCTCCCTTTCGGGATGAGACCTCTATGATGGCGGATTTGATACTCCCGGATCATACACACCTTGAGAAGATGGTTGATATTGTACGGCCTTCTGGGCTTCAGTACCCCCTGTACGCAGTTTCTCAGCCCGCGGTAAAGCCGCTATATGCTACGAGGCATACTGGAGATGTGATCGTTGCTCTGGCACAGAGCATTGGGGGGAGCATTGCTGAGTCCTTTCCATGGGGAGGCTTTGAAGAGGCGTTGAGATGGAGAGTCAAGGGCCTCTACGATTCAGGAGTGGGGCAGACTACCTATAGTGAATCGGCCCCGGTCTGGAAGAGGCTAAACAGAGAGGTTGATAAGGGTTCACCATTTCAGTCCTTTGAATCAATGTGGGAATCTCTCAGGGAAGCAGGATGCTGGTATGTTCCCGCTTACGGCTTCGGCGAATGGTCGGAAATCTTTCAGACACCAAGCAAGAAATTTGAGTTCTTCTCCTCCCGGATAGAACGAGCCCTCAAGGCTCATGCAAGGGGAAAATCGCACGGTGATGCCCTCGCCGATTTGGGGATTCTCTCTTGTGGTGATGAGGTATACATGCCTCACTATGAAAAGTTGAAAGTGACGGCTGAGGATGAGGAATATCCCCTGCTGCTCCTGCCCGTTGAGCTGATAAACCTTGCAAGCGGATGGATCGGTAATCCTCCGTTCTTGAACAAGACGCTCTTCGATCATCAGCTCAAGAAAGATGATCTCTTTGTAGAGGTCAACCCAAAAACGGCAGCGAGGCACGGCCTGAGAGAGGGCTCGAGGGCGATTGTAAGATCTCCCATGGGGGAGCTCACAGTGCGGATCCACCTGTTTGATGGGGCCATGCCCGATGTTGTGTTTATCCCCCTTGGTTTTGGACATAGCGCTTATGATAAGTACCTGCAGGGCAAGGGAGTCAACCCCCATGAGATCGTCGACGTGACGGAGGATCCCATCAGTGGGCAACCTGTATGGTGGAATACGAGGGTTAAGCTGATTAAGTTGTGATGATCATCGAGATGAAGGATAGGCGATGAAAAAGAAGGGCACTGCCAATGGCGTGAGATATGGGATGGTCATCGATCTCGACAAATGTACTGGATGCGGTACGTGCATTGTTGCTTGCTCAGCCGAAAACAATGTTTCCGTATTGTATGACGAATCGGATAAGACGAGAAACATAAATTGGCTGAAGATTTACGTGCTCAGCAACGGTAAGGCATTCCCCCACACCGAGGTGGTCTATCTCCCGAGGCCATGCATGCAGTGTGATCACCCTCCGTGCGTGCCTGTGTGCCCGACTACGGCAACGACAAACGACTCTGCCGAGGGCATCGTGAGCCAGATCTACACACGGTGTATCGGCTGTCGATACTGTGTGGCTGCATGTCCATACCACGCACGGGATTTCAACTGGTTTGATCCCAAATTTCCAGAGGGCATGGATCGCTACCTTTCGCCGGAAGTTTCTCCAAGGATGAGAGGTGTGGTCGAGAAGTGCAGCTTTTGCCACCACAGGCTCATGAGGGCCAAGTCAAAGGCATACTACGAGGGCAGGAGAGACCTGAAGGAAGATGAGTACATTCCTGCCTGTGCCGAGGCCTGCCCCGTGGGGGCCATCAGCTTTGGCGATCTTAATAACCCGAAGCACAAAGTCTCTGAGCTTATCAAGAGCCCCTCAGCATTTCGGTTACTTGAAAGGCTGGGTACCGAACCCAAGGTGTACTATATGAGCACCAAGGACTGGGTGAGGAGAATGGCAGACAACTATCTGCAAGGGGAATTTAAGCCTAAGGGCTGAGGACTTGGAGGGAAAGAATGGACGCGGCATTTGTTCCCAATGCTGTTCAAAGATGCTCGCTTCGCACATTTGCCCTGTGGATGCTCGTGTGGCTTGCTCTTGTGGTCTGGGGGTTGGTATCGGCCTTTTTGTGTTTCTATAAGGGCCTGAACCAAACCAACATGAATCATTATTTTGCCTTTGGTCTGTGGATTGTCTTCGATCTCTCCCTCATTGCACTTGGGGCCGGCGCGTTCTTCACTGGATTCCTTACCCACATCATAGGAAATGTGTTTATCTATCCATTTGTCAAGAGCCTGAAGGCCATTATTAAGCCAGCCGTTGTCATAGGGTTTATCTGTTACTCGGCTGCCATTGCCATGTTGGGAGTGGATATTGGTCAGCCATTGCGGGGCTGGTTTATTTTCTGGCACGCTAATGTCCACTCGATGCTCACCGAGGTTTCCTTTTGCATCACCGTGTATCTGGGCGTACTAACCATTGAATACCTGCCGATCATACTGTCGAACAGGAAGCTCAAGGAGGTGCCGGAACTCAACATATTCGGCAATAATCTCCATCACATGGTGGCCCTTTTTGCTGCTGCGGGAACCTTTCTCTCCTTCTTTCACCAAGGTTCGCTGGGAGGAATGTTTGGCGTTCTCTTTGGGCGCCCTTTTGCCTTCCGAGAGGGATTTCTTATTTGGCCGTGGACCTTTTTTCTGTTTATCCATTCATCCATAGCGGCAGGGCCCTCCTTTACCTTGCTCTGTGTGTGGATTGCCCAGAAAGCCACCGGAAAGAAGCTCGTTAAGGATTCTGTTCTTATCGTGCTCGCTAAGATTTCGGGCTGGCTTCTCGCCACCTATATCGTACTCAAGATTATGGACACCGTTGGCTGGGCCTATGGGGTAGTTCCAAAAGCTGGGTTATCCTTCATAGATTTTTATCAGGGAACCTACGGGGTTTGGCTCATGGTTGCCGAGATCGGGGTTTTTGGTATTATCCCCGCCATTATACTGATAACTCCGAGCCTGAGGGAGAGAAGTGGCCTTGTCATTATCGGGGCAGCGATGAACGTCACGGGCATTGTGTTGAACAGATTCGTGTTCGCGATACAGACCCTCGCCATACCAGTCATGCCATTTGATACCTTCATGAGCTATATACCTACGTGGCAGGAGTGGGGTATCGCGCTCGGCAGTATTGGTTATGGAATTATGGTATTCTCCCTCTCATACAGATATCTGCCACTATTTCCACAGGAAGCCGAGCTGAATCCCGTTACCGTTCTGGGCAAGGGCGTCACGGATTTTGGGGTGGTGAAAAGAGGCTGATATGTTTCCCTTTGTTTTTGAATGGGGCTGGGATGTGGGCCGCCTTATCTTCATGGGGCTCTTATACATGGTTCTCGGTGCTATCGGTTTCGGTCTGCTTTATGCCTTTGTCATGACATGGCTCAAGCTCACGGGACGTGATAGGCTGTATGAGCGATTATGGCTGCGATTCCCGTTCACTCTCTGGTAATAATTATGCAGCTATAGACCCACCCAGATATTTCATCTTTGTTCTGCCAAGTTTGTACAGGAAAAGGTGAAGGGCCCTGTGAGCACCTAGAGAATGAGTCGTTTTCTTTCAGCCATCTATCCGTTTGCTCACCTATCGCCAAGAGATGACAGCGTTTAGCCGAGCATGCAGTCCAGCCATAGGGCCTCTTCTGTGGGTCTGTGGTTCATTGAAAAAATTATGGGAAATTCTATATCACCGTATCGCGGCGCCAATTCATGTCGTCCTGTGCGGGATAATCAAGATTATAGTGCAGCCCCCTGCTCTCCTTTCGCATGGTGGCTGAGGCAATGATGAGTTCAGCAACCGACGCGAGGTTTCTTAGCTCCAGCAGATCCCTGTTGATGATGAAATCCCAGTAGTACTCCCCAATCTCCTGTTGTATAATCCCAATTCTGCTCTTGGCCCTACTCAGCCTCTTGTTCGTCCTGACGATGCCCACATAATTCCACATGAGTCTTCTTACCTCATCCCAGTTATGCGAGACCACAACGGACTCATCGCTGTCGGTTGCCGTGCCTGGATCCCACACGGGAACGGGGGGAAATCCCTGCTCACCTCTATCAGCTATCCTTTTGGCGGTGTCTTCAAAGGCCGATTTTGCGAAAACCAGGGCCTCGATAAGGGAGTTGCTGGCCAACCTGTTTGCCCCGTGCAGCCCAGTGCAGGCAACCTCACCGATTGCGTATAGTTTAGTTATGGTGGTCCGACCATGTTGATCTGTGTAAAGCCCACCGCACATATAGTGAGCAGCCGGCACAACGGGAATCGGCTCGCGCGTGATATCTAGGTTTAACTCCAAGCATCTCCTGTAGATGTGGGGAAATCGCCTCGTGACAAATTCGCGGGGCCTGTGGGTGATGTCCAAAAAAACACATTCGTCACCGCTTTTCTTGAGTTCAGCATCAATTGATCGCGCGACAATGTCCCTCGTCGCCAAATCCTTTAGAGGGTGGTATCGCTCCATAAACTGATTACCGTTTTTGTCAATTAAGCGCCCCCCTTCGCCTCTCACGGACTCACTGATTAGGAAGTTCTTGGCCAGGGGATGGTAGAGACAGGTGGGATGGAATTGTACGAACTCCATGTTTGACACCTTTGCCCCCGCTCGGAAGCCCATGGCCAGGCCGTCACCCGTTGCAATATCGGGGTTGCTGGTATAGAGATAAACCTTCCCTGCACCTCCCGTTGCAAGAACGGTTACCGTTGCCAAAAAGGTGTTAACCTCCCCGGTATGGATATCCAACACATAGGCCCCCCAACATGTCTCCGCGGTTTCGTTGGTTGAAATGCCCCGCCTGAGAAATTTTGAGGTTGTAATAAGGTCAATGGCCATATGGTTTTCGTAAATCGTAATGTTGCTGCTGTCCTCAACGTTGCGAATGAGGGTCGCCTCCACCTCTTGTCCCGTCAGATCATCCGTGTGGGCAATCCTTCTCCGAGAGTGCCCCCCTTCTTGGGCAAGGTCCAGTCTGTCACCGTTTTTTCCGTCCCGTGAGAAGTTGACTCCTAGGGTGATGAGCTCCCTAATCAGGGCAGGCCCATTGGTAACAACCATGCGGACAACCTCCTCGTTGCAGAGGCCGGCACCGCACGTTAGCGTATCCGCTATGTGAAGGTCGAATGAGTCCTGTGGATCTAAGACTGAGGCGATGCCGCCTTGGGCATAGTTGGTCGAGGCATCCATCTTCTCCTTCTTGGTTACGATCGCAACAGTACCGGTCTGGGCCGCCCTGAGGGCAAAGCTGAGGCCCGCAATACCGCTTCCGATCACCAGATAGTGGGATGTCAGTTCCATGGGTGCCTTGTCGGTAAGCTTTCAAAGATTAGCGTTAAGCGTTCAGCCTTCGGGTTTCTCTAACGCGCTAATATTATGAAAATTGATTATGGCTTTAGCTCCGCACATATGCTGAAAGCGTTATATAACCTCAATTCGTGTCAAGAGGGAGGGGGTTTTCATCAGTTCCAAAGCTCCCGGGTTGGTCTTTTCAGCGACGTATCAGCAGGGGATTCCTGCCCTCTCCGCATTCTCCTCGACAAGCTCGGAGCTGCGGTTTCCCCCACTGATACGTCTGGAAAAGACAGCACCCTCCCGCTAGTCACTTCAGAAAACCCCCGCCC
>JGI24422J19971_10000775_pt1 | contig 18461 bp, 15 predicted proteins | sample DeeMarSWOR152_54_FD_19971 | JGI IMG/M metagenome (IMG submission 19971) | reverse complement strand
AATTAAAAGAGCATACGATGAAGTTTGCAAGAGGTCTCCACGCCTCTCAGACGCGGAAAAGCGCAGGATATCCAACTTCGTTGGAATAGGCGCCATGAAATACGCCCTCGTGAAGATTGACCCAGCTAAGCCCGTGGTCTTCACGTGGGATCGGGTGTTGGACTTTGAAAAGAACAGCGCCCCCTACATCCAGTATTCTCATGCTAGAGGTTGCAGCATCTTGAGAAAAGCGTCCAGAACACCTGCAGAACCCGATTATTCTCTTTTGGTGGCACCTTTGGAACGCGAAATAGTTTTGACTGTGGCCCGTTTTCCCGAAGTTTTTGTGGATGCATCTGAAAACCTCAGCCCCAACATGATCGCTGACTTCGTCAACGGCCTAGCGGACGAGTTTAACACGTTCTACAACGCATTACCAGTGCTAAAGGCTGAGCCGCCAGGCTTGAGTGACGCAAGGCTTGCTCTCGTTGACGCTGCGAGAATCGTCATCAGAAACTCCCTTACCTTACTTGGCATAGAGGCTCCTGAGAGAATGTAGACTACACCCTAAGTGCCACATCGGCTCATCTAGGAAACTCTTCGATCATGGCAACTGCAGCGCTTGTTCCAATTCTATTGGCTCCAGCTTGAATCATTGCTAAGGCGTCCTCGAGAGTCCGTATTCCTCCTGCCGCCTTGACTCCCATGTCTTTGCCAACAGTTTTGCGCATCAACTGAACGTCCTCTACGGTAGCTCCTCCCATCAGCCCTGTTGACGTTTTCACAAAGTCGGCTCCTGCTTCTTTGGCGATTTCACAGGCCACGACTTTCTCTTTGTCAAGTAAGTATCCAGTTTCAATAATCACCTTCACTATGATGTCTGCGAATGAACGTTTAACGTCCACCACCATCTCGATGTCTCTCCTGACCGCTTCATAATCTCCCGACTTTAGAGCACCCAAGTTGATGACCATATCTATTTCTTTGGCTCCTTTTTCCACTGTTTTCCTGGCTTCCAAAGCTTTGACCTCGGGCAAGGTGGCTCCGAAAGGAAAGCCAATCGTGGAGCAAACCTTCACCTCGGTTTCTTTCAGCAGTTCTGCCGCCAGCGACACATATGTGGAGTTGACAGCCACGCAGCCGAAACCATGCTTTTGAGCCTGTCTACAGAGCTTTTCAATGTCTTCTCTTGTGGCGTCAGGCTTGACCAGCGTGTAGTCCATCATCCTTGCCAACTGTTTTTTTGAGATTTCCATAATCTGTCCCTTCAGAAACAATTGGTAATATGTCTGAGAGGGCAGCTAAATGTTTTGAGGAATTTGGCGAGCCTGCAGGAACTAATTCCCCAAAAAGTTCAAGTCTCGGCCAATTGGCATGCTCCAAATGTGCATGTGCGCCGTTGGGCTGACGGATCTCTTCAACATACGTGCGCATTAGAAGCTTGATCTATATTCAGAATTCGCAATCATTTTATGGACTATTATTAGTATGCTTGGAAACATGGTGAACTGCGGTGTCAGGAAAGAAGAATTTGGTTTGTCCCTTGTGTCAAAACACTGAGTTTAAGAAACAAGAAGGAAAGCTGGACAGTAAATGGGGCTTCACGGCTCATAAGATTACGATGATGATCTGTAAGAACTGCCGTTTCATTATGAGTTTCTCAAAGGGACGAACGATCTTCGATTTCGATTAGGCCTCGGCCGCGCACTTTTTGCGGCCCGAGGGTTGCGCGCGCATCTGGGTATTGGGTAGTCCCTCGCATGCCCAGTGGGCTCTATGCCGAACCGACTTGCTTCTTGGGTTCGTGTATACGAAACAGGGTTATGATGAGCGTTGTAACGATCAATCCAAGGGTTACGTAAAATGGCGACTGACGAGTGACGCTTTCATAGAAATAGTTGCCTAGTAACATGCCGATGCCCATTGTGATGTAGCCAATGAAGTTGATGAATCCGTTTACCTTGCCTCTATTCTCTGGGTCCACCAGGTCGGTTAAGAATGCTGTCAATGCAGACATCACCAACAATTGAGCGATTCCGAAGAGGCACATCGAAATCATGACGGTGAAGAGGCGTGCTGGTACGAGGTTGGCAGTGACAAAGATTAGATTGGCTATGGCGAATGTAAATAATCCTAGAATTAGTGGAATCTTTCTTCCGATCTTGTCGATCATCTTGCCGATTGGAATAGAAGCTATGATCATGGTCACGAAGAGTGGAATGAATACGACCCACCACTGCTCTTCGGGTATTGAAAGCACATCTCTTGCGTAGAGTGCGTTGATTACTTGAGTAAGCGAATATCCGAACATAATGAGAGTTTGACCGATGAATAGCCAGAACATTGATCGTGGCACTGATTTCCAGACTTTGACGCTCTCTTTGAGGGCCTTTGGGTACGAAGAGATGAAATAGCGAAGGCGAATTGGCTCTGCTTTCGTCATTGTTTCCTTCAATCTAAGCCGCCATACTGCTGCGATGAGATACAGAGTTGTCATAATTACGTATATGATTCTCATACTTGGAACCAACCCATATTGTAGGAACAAAAAACCAGCGATTGCGGGACCCGGAGTGTTGACGGTGCCACGGATGAGCTCGGTGATTGAAGAACCTATACCTCTGCGTTCTGGAGGAAGCGAATCTTGGAACATTGCGAACAATGCAGGTTGATAAATTAGAAAGAGATTGCTGATGATGGATCCCAACAAGATGAAGTGCCAAGTCGGGGCAAATGCAAAAAGCAGATTTGATAGGGCCATTCCAAACGTCATCGTGGTTATGAGCCAACGTCTTCCGTACCTGTCTGCGAGGTAGCCACCAGGAAAAGCTACGACCGCCATTGCAAGGAAATTAGCAAGACCTATGATTCCCAGGGCCACGCCTGTTCCTTCTAGAGCTTGGACGTAATACTGAAAGTTTGGGGTGGGCATTTCCATAGCTAGGTCTATTAATATCCAGCTCACTACAAGGACTCGATAGTTTCCGGTAAAGAAAGAGAATTCTCGCCCAAGAACGTCCATCACTCGCCTATGAACTCGCCTAAGAACCTCCATCCGTCGCATGAACTTCACTTTTTCCTTGAATCATTAGCCCTTGTTAATATAAGGCTTCACGTAGGAACGTATTCGTCACTGCGCGCACCGCTTTTTCGCTTATACGCAAAGAGAGGAAAGGAGAGACGACTACACTTCGCTCAGGATTATGGTGGATCTCTTTGCAAAGGGCGAATAGGTGTTTCTCCATCTCTTCTTACCATCCAGCAAAGCCTCTGAAAAGGTGAAATCATCAAAAGCTTTGCGTGCGCAGCGTTCTTTGACCAAGGTCACGAGTATGTTCCTTAGTTCTTGAAGCCTTCGACTTGAACACTCGTTATTTTTCCGCTTAGTTCTGAAGAAACATCGACGCCATATGTTGATTCAGAGACGATTCTGACCTTGTTGAAGCCAGCTCTTCTCATCGCGTCCAAATATTGACTCTTTTCAAGGGCACCTGCAATACAACCTGCCCACGCTTCAAAGCTCTTCCTGATCTCTTCAGGCAATTCTCCTTCGGTGACGAGATCAGAGATTATGATTCTTCCATTAGGTTTTAGAACTCTGTACGCCTCTTGAAACACCTCTTCTTTGTCAGGAGAAAGATTAATCACACAATTGCTGATGACAACATCAATAGTTTCATCATCAATTGGGAGTTTCTCTATTTCGCCCAGTCGAAACTCAACGTTCTCATAGCCGTATTTTGAGGCTGTGGCCGTGGCTCGATTAACCATTTCTTTTGTCATGTCAACTCCAATAGCCTTTCCTTTCGGTCCAACTTTCTTGGCTGCCAAGAAGACATCTATTCCGGCACCGGAGCCTAGGTCTAAAATGGTCTCACCTTCCTTCAAACCAGCCAACGCGATAGGATTCCCGCAGCCGAGGCCCATGCTTGAGGCGTCGGGAATATTTCTTAGGTCTTCTTCAGAGTAGCCCATTCGTAATGCGACGTCTTTGACGGACGGTTCACAACCACATGAGGGGCAACACAATCCTTCGGTTTTTGCTATCTCGCCATATCTCTTTCTCACGAATTCCTTAACTTCTTTCTCTTTCACGTTCACCATCTCTTACTTATCGGGTGCCCTATACGTCGGGCGGGAAATATATAAATATATCGGGTACCCAATATTGCATCATGGAAATGCAATGTTGCCCAGAGAGTCCAGATTGCTGTGACATGCGTGGAATGCTTTCTTTTTACATACTTTGGCTTCTCTCAAAGAGAGCTATGAATGGTCAGGAGATTTCCGAAGAGCTGGGAAAAAGGAGGGGCACCAAACCAACTCCGGGTACGTTATATCCTGCGTTGAAGGAACTTAGAACGCGAGGGCTAGTTAAAATGGAACGAAGAGGCAGACAAACGATCTACTCGATATCTCAGAATGGCAAAGAAGGACTGAAGAAGGCTTGCAGATACTTCTGCTACGCATTTGGAGAGATCTTTCAAGAGCACAGCAAAACATCAAAACGCCCGCGCAAGACTTAAATACGGCGAAGGGCGCATGTGCCAAAAAGCCTACAAGCGGGAATGTGAGAATGACCCGACCCGTTTCGGTCGACTCAAACTGGTATCAATGCAAAGCGTGCAGGAATTTCGTGCTGTGCGACACGCGCTTAGATTCACGCGCAATGTCGGAAATAAGGGAGAAGGGCGACTGCCCGGACTACATCTACAGTTGTACCACACGGTTAAGAAGCACGTTCCGATGATATTGGCGTCGGACGTTGCTGAAGAAGCTAGTGAAACTAGGGGATCGCTGGTCTCCGAGATTTTAGATCCTCGTTGTTTGGAGCACTTTTGACAAATAAACCGGTTTTTTCAAGTTTCTTTGTGCGCGCAAATCTGAGTTGACAACGCACAGAATTATTGGTGCCAAACCTAAAGAGTGGCGGGCCCGCAGGGATTTGAACCCCGGGTGTCCGGTTCCATTATGGGTCTCCGGCTCCGAAGGCTTGCGCACCATCCATGTTTGGATCGGTTCGGCGCCTTAATCCAGGCTAGGCTACGGGCCCTCCGAATAATTAAGTTTTGAATAAACGATTAAAGGGTTTCCTTGAAGTTGCCGCTCTTAGACCAGTCAATTATCATGACTCAGTCGTTCGGTCTACTTGACTTCTTTTGTGAGACGGATACATATCTCGCAGGCTTCTATGACATAAATGCCTTTTTGCGTTGTCTTCCAGATACCGGCCTTCTCTGCGATGAAACCCGCTTCGTTCAAAGCGTTAAGATAGTGCTCGAGTTGGGTGAAACTCAAGCTGGACTTGTACATTAAGGCTGTCTTCTTCTTACCATCTTGAGCATTTTTCAAAATTTCCATAATTATTTCGTGTCGTGCTCTTCTCATGCGAGGTTGTTCAGCCATCTCGCCACCTTCCCCTTTACTAAATTGTATCGTCCAACAAATAAGATTTGGCTTGGAGCCTAACCTTTACCATTTCCCGTTTTTCTTTTCAAGAAATCTTTAATAAACGAACCGAAATCTACATTGAAGATGGGCCGGTAGCTCAGCATGGTTAGAGCGTTCGGCTGATATGCTCTCTTCAACTTAGAAACCGAAAGGTCGAGAGTTCAAATCTCTCCCGGCCCACTTTTCAATTCTCCCGGCCCACCACGCGCGCGCAGATTTTGCTAAAGCATAAATACAGACTGTCCTCATTGGCTAACTGGAATGAGGAAAATCACTGTTTTGATGTTGATTCTGATTAGTGTTGGTGCAGCTGTTTCCGTTTATGTGGCACTGGTGACACGAGAAGGCGGAATTGAGCAAGAGTCGAGCAGCATCACGATAGCAGCGTTCAACATTCAAGTGTTTGGAAGGTCAAAAAGGCAAAAGAACGACGTAATGAACGTGCTTGTCAACATCACTAGGGAGTTCGACGTCGTCCTAATTCAAGAAATAAGAGACTCTGACGAAGAGACGATTCCATATTTTCTGAATGAAATAAATGAAATTGAAGGGCCAAAGTACGCGTTTGTCAGGAGTGACAGGCTGGGCAGAACCACAAGCAAAGAGGCTTACGCCTACCTCTACAATACCGAGACTGTAGATTTCATAGAGGGTTCCGATTACGTCTACAATGATGTTGATGACGTCTTCGAGAGAGAGCCTTACATAGCGAGTTTCCGAAGTTACAATTTTGACTTCACACTTGTCGGAATTCACACAAAACCTGGCGATGCCTCCTTAGAAGTAAGCAACTTAACCTATGTTGTCAGTTCTGTATTGTCGGAGAACCCGGTTGAAAAGGACATAATCGTGCTGGGCGATTTCAACGCTGACGGAAGATACTTTAACGAAAACGACCTTTCAAACCTGTTCAAAACGTCAAAGTACTATTGGGTCATAACCAACGACATGGACACAATGACCAAGACCGATTACACATATGATCGAATAGTGTTGATGAATGCAACTTTCAGCCATGAGTACATTGAAGAAAGCTCAGCAGTTTTCTACTTTGACACAGAGTATGGAATCAGCAATGCCACATTGGTGGAATCAGTCTCAGATCACTATCCTATCTACGCTGAATTCAAAACAGATCTAGCAGATGACGATTAATCAGAGCGCGCGCATTATATTTTCTCCTACTTTTCTGCTTCTTACACTTCACAGTTTTGTCCAGAACTAACTTCTACCGTATCTTGTAGGCTACGAAGTATGCCGTGCAGAGCGCAAGTCACACCCATAGATAGGGCTACTTCGGGAGACTTCTCTACTCTTCATACTTGGCAATTGCGGCAAAAGTATACTTGGCCTCCTCCAACACTCAACTTTTCTATGGGAGTTCCACAGCTCGAACAAGACTGCTGTTTCATGTTTGGACCCATCGCAGGTGTGTAGCCGCCTTGTTTTCCATAAAGGTCATAGAACTGATCTTTTCCGTTCAGCTGGATTCTCTCTTTGAGCACAAGCTTGATTGCATCATAAAGGGCTCGTCTCTCGTCTATATTCAGTTGTGAGGCTTTTCTCTTTGGGTGAAGTCTAGCCCTGTATAAAATGTCTTGAAAAGCGCTGTTGCTCAATCCCACAACAACAGCGTCTTTACCTACGAGTACTGATTTAAGCATCCTATTATTGTCTGTCAAGAGTTTTGAGAAGCGTTCAAAGGTGAACTCTTCATCTATAGGGGAAGATACATCAGGATTGAAGTCCCGTCTGAAGATGTAAGACCGCTCCAGCTCGTTGTCTTTCATTGCGTGGATGAGGCCCATGCTAGAGAGCCTTACGGTCAATGCTGTGTCATCATTAAAACAAACTTTCAAGTGGAACTTCCTTGGAACTGTTTTCTCACTCTTGTGATAGAAGATCCTGCCACCGTACTCGGGTCCAAGAATCAGGTTCATTCCATTATTGAGTTTCACACGTATAACGTTGCCCCTGGATGTGACGAATTCGATTTTTCCATCAACAAGCTGATCGAAGGATTTTGTGTCTTTATCCAGCATACCTATTCTCTGCAGTCTCTCATAGTCTTGGAGATAGCAAGATGTGATGCGCTTGCCCCGAAGTTCTTTATCCATCTGTCCTGCAAGAATCTTGGCTTCTGGAAGTTCAATGCTCAATATGCAACCTCCAATCCAGTACATTAAGCTTCAATGTTGAGTTTAAGTGCTTCCATGAACTGGATGTAGAGGCGCGCGCAGATATCTCCAGCGCGGCGAGGGTTCCAATCCATCCTCGTACCCTTTTCGGTAAATCTACGCAGCACTTTTTGACCTATGCCTTTATTAGAGCGGAGGCACAACACTACGTAAAGGTTTTCTTTTATACTCTAGGTATGGCCTACTGAATAATCGAACCTTTTCAAAGTCCATCAATAAAAGGTGAACAGTATTGTGTAGTCTAAGAGCAGGTATGGTAAGCAACTGTGATAAATGCAAATCTTCCGTGCGAGTTTATTGCACGCTGAGGAAAAAAGCAAGAAGAACAACCTACGTAGACAACAAAAAGAGAGGAGGGAACAAGAGATAGTTACCCTAGGTGACCACACGAAATGTCCGCAATGTGGAAGAATGGGACGTGTTGTTTGGATTTCGCGAGATGGGAAACGAGCGGGAATTCAGTGTCCTGCAAGTCATAGTCAAATTAGCCGCGGTGATTCAAAATTCGGTTCAACCGCGCGTCCCCAAACTAAACGCGAAAGAAACATGGTTTTCTTTGTGGAAATTGGATGGCAGCAACCATCGCCATCAACTTAGAGGCAAAGAAAACTGGGGGAAAAGCATGTGCATACTTGTGAAGCAAAAGGGATTTCTTCCTGTGCGTTTGGTATGGGCGCGCTAAACCTTTTTATATGATGATTGGTGTTTAATGGAGTTGTCACATTAATTCATGCTTGAATTAAAGAAGCTTTTCAAGGCTTTTGAAACTGCATGCACAACTTGTGACAGGAGAATTGAAACGTATGCAGCTACAATACTTTAGTGATTTGCCGTTAACTCCAGAAGTTATGAAGAGCATTGAAGAACTTGAATTTAACGATCTTTTCCCAATTCAGGCGCAAGCAATAATGCCGTTACTTGAAGGCAAAGATGTTATTGGGCAGGCCAAGACTGGAACGGGCAAGACTGCGGCTTTCGGAATTCCGATGGTTGAATGCCTAGACCCAACAATCAGTAGTGTTCAAGGGTTGGTCTTGGAGCCAACACGTGAACTTGCTATCCAGATTGCAGAGCACATAAGCCGATTCAGCAAATACTCCCTGTTGGAAGTCTTGCCAGTTTACGGCGGGGAATCTATCCGAAAACAAATATACGCATTGGAAAGAGGCGTTCACATTGTTGTTGGCACGCCGGGTCGCATGATAGACCATCTGAAACGAGGAACACTGAATCTAGCATCGGTAAAAATTGTTGTTCTCGACGAAGCTGACAGAATGCTTGACATGGGTTTCATCGACGACATAGAATACATACTTTCGAAGGTGCCAGCGAATAGGCAGACAAGCCTCTTCTCGGCAACAATAGACCAGTCAGTAATGAATATGTGTCATAGATACATGAAGAGACCTGAAAAAATACTTGTAAGCAAAGACGAAATAGCTCTTACGCAGATAGACCAGTATTACATGGTTGTAAACCCCTACAACAAATTTGAAGTCCTGCGGAATATTTTGGACGAAAATCACATAGACAGAGCCATAATATTCTGTAGAACGCGTAGAGGAACAAGCATGCTGGCAGACAAGTTAAGCATGCAAGGATATGACGCAAAGCCGTTGCATGCTGGTTTCACTCAGCCACAAAGAGACGTCGTTAGCCGGTCTTTCAGAAAAGGAGGACTAAAACTGCTTGTTGCAACTGATGTTGCCGCAAGAGGCTTAGACATTCAAGGAATAACGCACATAATAAACTATGATATTCCATTAGATGCACTGGTATATTTCCATAGGATTGGACGAACCGCCAGAATGGGACGCGAGGGAACAGCTATAACACTTGTGGGCTACGGAGAAATGGCTGAACTAAACCGGATAAGAGCCCTGACAAAAACTACAATAGAAGAATTGGAAGGTGGAATCCCCGTGTCGTATAGACCATCTCGAGACATGCATGGAGCAGTATGCTCTGAGTGCGGTCAAGAATGTGAAGTTCCGTTCAAACCTGATCTTAACAGACCCGTCTACTGTCGAGACTGTTGGGCAAACAGAAAAAGATCTAGATATCAGTATTAGCTGTGGAAGAAAATAGAAACCTGAATATTCAAAGAGATGGTTGAGAATCTCTCCCAGCCAAAAGGTGCTCTGAATGTGAAGCTTTATTGCTTATGTTTGGCCAAGAGAGAGCGCTTCCAAGATGCAGTAAATGCGGTAGTGTTTTTCGGTGGCTATAGAGATTAAAGTGGGAATCAAAATCGTGTTTCTCTGGCAGGATCCCTCCTTTTACATATGAAACAATTCACAACAGTCTTCACTATGGGTAAAGGTAGAGAAAGAAGGCCTAAACGAATATTTCCAGCGCGTGAATCTTTTTTTCATTTGGTTGCGTATTCGTTTTGTTTATTGTGGCTTCATAAATCAAATAAGCTCCTCTTTTCAACGCGCGCGTATAGACCCGCTCAGGTGGGAAGCCATGAAACTATCGAAACCTTCGCCAGCTCTTGCTCTCTTCTTGCTATCACCTGTGATTGGCGAACTGCTTTCTGGTTCTGCTCCGCCGCTCGAATTTTTCAATCCGTTGGGTTTCGTTTTGATTGTATCGCTGTATGGTAGTGGCGCCATAATTGTAAGGGAATTGAAGATTCGCTGGAAGAAAGGCATTGGCTCTTTGTTGTTGCTTGGTTCCGCATATGGGATCTTAGAGGAAGGTTTGCTGGTTTGCAGCTTCTTCAATCCTAACTGGCCTGACTTGGGACAACTGGCTTTGTATGGTAGGTGGCTTGGCATCAACTGGGTTTGGGCGACTATGCTCACAATTTACCATGCTATCTACAGCATCGCCATACCTGTCGTATTGGTGGAACTAGCATATCCTCGACGTCGCCATGAAAGATGGGTCAGTAACAGAACCTTCAAAACCTTGTTGACTCTCCTTGCAAGCGTCATGGCCTTGGGCTTCGTTTTATTTGCGTCGCTCTCCAACTACTCGCCTCCTCTTCCACAGTATTTGATTACAGCAATGACAATGACACTAGTTGGCTACGTAGCCTACAAGTTTCCAGCAGAAAGGGAAAGCCGTAGTGAAAAGCCTTTGTTGAGCTTGTTTCGAATATGGATAATTGGCGCTTCCGGAACCTTTGCTTTTTTCTTTGGGTTTTGGTTAATACCCAGTCTGACCCCATTATGGCCTATAGGAATGTTCTTTGGGCCTGCGCTAGTTTTGCTCTACGCAAAAGTGCTTAAGCGTTATGAATGGAAAGGATCCAACAGAAAATATTGCTTTGCCTTGGTGAGTGGAGCATTGACTTTTTTCATAGTTTTCGCGCCTTTGCACGAATTAGATGCAACCAGGACCGACAATCCTGCTGGAATGAGTTTTATAGGTCTAGCCTTCTTAGTTGGGCTGGTTTTGTTGGGAAGACGCATCTGGACGACATCTAATAACGATCTCTATGTTTAACAAAGCGTATCTAGAAAAGGAACTAGAACATCTAATGCTTGGGTAACGCGCGCGTCTATCATTTATCAGGCATTTTCTCAAGTACAACCGCAACAATTATGAGCCCTGTTTTCAACAGTATTGTTTTCTCTAAATCCAAACGAGAGGTCTAAAATATGTATAGATTTACGAGGACAACTTCTACTCCTATGTTCCGTCTACTGTCTAAAAATTCTCTTGACGCGATTCATTGGGCCACACTGGACGTCTTAAAGAAAACCGGCATCAAGATCTTTAGCAACAAAGTTCTTAAGATGTTGGAAGAGGCAGGATGCACAATAGACTACGAGAAAAAGATCGCTTTCATACCTTCACATCTTGTTGATGAATCGTTGAAGAAGAGTCAAAAGACGATAAGGCTTTGTGCAAGGAATCCGAAGAATGATTTAGGATTAGATGGAAGACATACTTACATTTGCACCGACGGGACTGGAACTCATACTTTCGATTTTGAGACAGGGCGAAGAAGGGAGTCAGTTAAGGACGACGTTGTTAAGAGCGCCGTGATTAGCGATTACCTAGATCATGTGAATATCTACTGGCCAATGGTTACTTCCCAAGATTTTCCAGCACACGTTCGAGTCTTGCATGATCTTGATGCAGCGTTGAATAACACTGAGAAGCATGTGGGATTTGAAACCACTACTACACCCGAGGAGGCAAGGAATGAAATAGAGATTGCTGCTGCGGTGGTTGGAGATAAGGAAAAATTGAAGAAGAGACCAATAGTGAACTTCACGTACTGTGCAGTTGCACCGCTTCAACATGCAGAATCCATTGAAGCAGTCTTGGAATTTGTAAATGCTGGTGTTCCTGTATTTTTCATGTCAATGCCGCAAACGGGCGTGACGGGACCTGCTACCATCCCAGGGTCTCTTGTTGTTAACAACGCTGAGACGCTGGCAGGCATCGTGATTTCCCAAGTTGCGAGTCCAGGCTCGCCAGTGGGCTATAGCACTGCGTCTAGCAATTTTGATATGCGTACTAATCGATGGCTGGCCGGCTCTCCTGAAGGTGGGATTATTTGGGCAGCGTTAAGCGAGTTGGCTAGATACTATGGCTTGCCTTCCTACGTGATGGGTTTCGGCACGGATGCGTTAGCGCCTGGCCCTCAAGCTTGCTGGGAGAAAGTTATCTCAGGAGTGTTCCCTGTACTCTCCGGATGTGATGTTGCGGTTGGAATTGGGTTGGTTGACGCTTGCACAACTCTTCCTTTTGAAGAACTTGTGATTGACAATGAGATTTGCAAAATGGTTTTCAGACTTGCGGAAGGCATCGAAGTGAACGATGAGACTCTTGCTCTAGACTTGATTCATTCGATTGGTCCAGGTGGTCACTATTTGACGGAAAAACATACGTTAAAACACTTTAGGGAACACGTGATTCCTGAGATAAGTATTCGGAAACCATACGACACTTGGAAGAGGGAAGGCGCGAAGAGTGTAATTGATGTGGCGAGGCACAAGACGAAAGAAATTCTGAAGACACACAGACCACCGCCACTTGATAGAGATGTTCAGAAAGAGATCCAGGAGATCATTAAAAGGGCAAGCAAGGAATTAACATCAAAAACTTGACGTGCTCGCTTGACACTCTAGGCGCGTGCATCAGCTCGTTTTACTGCAGGCGAAAAATTTTTTTGTTTTTCTTGGATTTTAGGTTCGAATAAAACCAACTTCGCGCGCATTGAGATAGCAAACGGAAAGGTTAAAACTTTCCACGTGGATTCCCTCGTTAAGATGTGACTGACTATGAAAATACTGATAGTAGGCATGGGCGCTCAAGGTTCAGTAATCGCCACAGAGCTAGCTGAAAACCAAGATATTCGTGAGATAAGGTGTGCTGATATCAACTTAGACCGAGCGAAAAGATTTGCAAAGAGGCTAAAGAAAGCCAGCGGAATCCATGTTGATGCGGGCAATCTGGAAAACTTGAAGAATGCTGCAGAAGGAACGAGCGTAGTAGTAAACGCGACATTGCCTAAATTCAATCTGAACATAATGGAAGCAGCTTTGCAGAGTGGAGCGCATTATCTAGACCTTGCTTCCGGGATAGATCCAGACCCCTATGAAAACCTTGAAGCTGAAGTTTCAAGACAATTAAACCTGAACGATAAGTGGAGAAAGAAAAAACTAACGGCTTTGCTGGGCGGCGGATCGTCTCCGGGAACCACAAATATACTCGTAGCATATGCCTCAGATAGACTTGACCGCGTAAACAAGATTCGACTGAGAAGTGGATGGAGGACCATAAAAGGAGGCAAAGAGATCTTAGCCAGATGGTCTCCAGAAATTTCGTGGGGATGCACTTTGAAACCAATAGTGTACAAAGATGGAAAACTGATGGAGGCCACTCCATTTGGTGAAGAGGAGATCTATCCTTTCCCCGATCCTGTTGGTCCATGTGTCGTCGCCCACATGATGTTCGGCCATGAAGAAATTGTGACGTTTCCACGGTTTATTGGAAAAGGTCTAAAATATGTGGACTTGAAGGTGCCTGTTGATCCGATGAGAAAGGCAATTTACGAACTTGGTCTGCTAAACAGAGAGACTATTAACGTAAAAGGAGCTGAAGTATCTCCTCGAGACCTCCTACTCGCCTTAGTTCCGGCAACTCCATCAATGGAAGCGATAGAAGAATCCAAGATTGACTTGTTCAGCCAAAGTGTAAGCATTGAGTTGGTAGATGTTAATGGAGAAAAAGGAGGAAAAGAAGTGAACTGGATCCTATCCTATAAGCCCTTGACACTTTGTGAAGTCCAAGAAAAGATACCTGGCGCAACAGACGAGTCATACATGACTGGCACGCCTGCCGCTATCTTCGCCAAAATGCTTGCGCACAACAAAATAGAGACAACAGGGGTCTTTCCACCGGAGTGTTTAGCGCCAAAGGTTAGAAAGGAATTCATCGCTGAACTTGCCGAAAAAGGAATAAGCATTCATGAAAAAGTAGAACGTCACTTAGCTTAGCCACCTTGCTCGCAGCGCACGCGCACATACTGAATCATTGTGGTCGTAGTGTTGCACATGGTCAGAATGAGCATTTGTAACCGCGCGCGCGCGCGCGACTCGGGAGACCAAAAATTGGAGACGCGGACATGAAGACTCAGAGATCGACTGATCTATGTGGATGCGTTTGGGAGATTAGAAAAGGCATTTGGGTGTGTGTTAAACGCTGCCCTAAACACAGCAAACCGAAGGCAAGAAGGCCTTTCAGGCCGAAGGCTGAAAGTGTGAGAAGTGGTGGAAAATTCGACTAACTACGTGCAATTTGGGAGTTGATGATTGTGCCCTACTATGTTTACGTTCTCCTCTGTGAAGATGACAGCTACTACACGGGATATGCAAAGGACCTCGCTTTGCGTCTCAGGCAGCACAGGAAAGGAGCTGGAGCTAGATACACCAGACTACATAGACCGAAGAGGCTCGTTTACACCGAAGAATTTGACACTATTGGAGAGGCCATGAAGCGAGAAAGAGAAATTAAGCGGTTGAACCATCAAGAGAAAGAAACACTCACCAGTTGACTCTGTTCTTGTCCGCGCATTAGTATCTGTTCCATTTAACCATATTTTCCAGAGCTCTCTTGGGCACATGTAATACTCCGTTTTTGTCAAGCCAGTATTTTATGTCGTCATCCTTAATTTTGTCTGCTACTGGGTTTTCAGCTGAATATCCCAGGGCAACCACCAGAACTATCTCGAGACGATCTGGCACGTTAAGGCTCTTCCCCAGTTGTGCTCTGTCAACAGCTCCGAGAATACATGAGCCTAAACCTTCGTCATAGGCAACCATTGAAATGCTCATTGCAGCGATGCCTGCATCGTGGCCGGGGCTCTTGCGAATGTTGCTGTCTAAGAGTATAACGATGTAGGCTCTTGGCATCTCTTCGTCACTGGGTTGATAGTCTGGCAAATATCCAGCCCAACTCAGCGTGCTGAATACTTCTTTTAGTCGTTCCTTGTTGTTAATGATGACATATTTTAATGGTTGACGGTTAGCTCCAGAAGGGGAAAGCCTCGCAGCGTCAACACATCTTAGAAGAATTTCTTCGGGGACATCTTTCTGCCTATACTTTCTAATGGTTCTCCGACTTGCAATCTTTTCGTAGATCATGCTCTCAGCCTTCTTGTCGGGCTTATTTAAAGAATTGCGTCAACTCATATCTGGAACATGCATACGCAACTACCTTAGCAGAAGTCTCATTAGTATCCTACGTGCGCGCGTGCCTGTCACTTTGCAAGTGATGCCAATGTTTTATGCATGCATGCTACTTTTTTGCTGTTGAGGCTTGTTTTACGGTGTCCAGCGGGCTTAACGAGGAAAGAATTGAGTAGAGAACTATCATGAGTGCTCTCGGATATGGAATGATGCGAAGCAGCGTTTTTCCCTGAAAGTCGAGGTCCCCTATTTCTTCAAGCACTCTGTCCATGCCAAGGTTTGAGCACAATTCAATTATCGTGTCAATCTTGTCATCGCGTAAACGGTTGAGCATCTTTCTTACTTGACGCATCGCCGCCAAATCAAAGGCGATCAGTTTTCTCCATCTCGACTGATACCTTGACAGAAATTTTTCAGAAAAGTTGTTGCCTTCAAGGGCGTCATGGGCGACTTCGCCGGCTATCTTTGAGCATAGCGCCCCCAAGATAACGCCGCCTCCGGTTGTCGGTTTCACCTGTGAGGCAGCATCTCCTACGACGAGAAGTCCATTCCAATATGTCTTGGAGGTTCCTCCTCCCAGCGGAATGGGATGAAAGGAAACCGCAGTAATCTTGCTTTTTCCCAGTTTTTCGGAAGCCACAGGATGGGCATTCATAAATCGATTCAGGTATTCTCTGGGGTCGCCATTCTGTATGGCCAGGCCCACCTTGGCTGACCCGTCCCTCCTAGGAATGATCCAAGCGAAAAAGCCTGGGGCATATCTTCTGCCAAGATACACCTCAACCTTGTTCATGTCGACCTCCTTCACTCGGTCCACCTCTGCTTGGACGGCTTGAACGACCATGGATCTGTCCAACGTTTGCAGTCCAGCTTTCTTCAAGAGAGTTGACGAGCAGCCTTCCGCGTCTATTACAAGGTCTGTCGCCAAAGTTTGTCTCGTTCCTTCCTTGTTCACGATGACTCCTCTAACGAAATTCGAATCTATCACAAAAGATTCTGCTCGTGAACCTAAGAGTAACTTCACCCCAGATTTCTCGGCAACATCTGCGAGGTGTTTATCCAGAAGTGCTCTATTTAGAACATAGGCAACTGGAGAAGGACGTCCAATTTCAAACTCTTTACCCGACGGCGAGTAGAAAACAGCTCCAGTGAATTCATTCTCTATGATCTTCTTGGGCACACTTAGTCCTATACGCTTTAGGCCACTAATGCTCAAGAGACCCGCACAGTGTTGAGGCACTCCTATCTCCCGATGTTCCTCACAAACCACAACCTTTGCTCCAAATCTGGCAGCTGTCAAAGCTGAGAAAGAGCCGCACACCCCGCCCCCAACCACTGCAACCTCAAACTCTTTGTTCAAACCGTTCCTCTCTAGCCACGTTTCAACCGAAGCCAACACCTAGTGTTTCAGAAAAACCCCTTTAAACAATTCCGCTCACCCATCCACCTTACTACCTCCCGCAGAGAGACTGCATGCAAATAATACAGGAGGATGTTGTTACCAACCTCGAACGTGGAGTAAAAGAAATATAGCACGACGGAACATCAAACACAGCAAATATAAAGGAATACATCCATATCGAATCTCCTCCGAGGAATCAATTTGACCGAAAGAACCGACGTCACAATCAGTGTTCCCACATGCACTTCATGCCACCGAATCATAGCTCCAGGAACTGAGGCAACAAAATTCTCATGCCCTAGCTGTGGGGATATAATCATCTGGCGATGCGCCAAATGCCGAAAGTTCGGAAGACCCTACCGCTGCCCAAAATGCGGATTTACAGGTCCCTAGGCGCATTTGTAGGACTTTTCATGTTTGAGGACAAATATGTCCTTTTCACCTGCGTTTCCTGAAGAGCATTACGTCTTGGGGCGTTGTGCAGACGTATTCAAAGCCTGTGTCTATGAGGGCTTTGGCTTCCTTTGTCGTTTTGGCGACGGCTGAATGGTATTCGTTGCTCTCAATGCGCGCGCTTTTTGTCTCGCTATGGCGGTGGCAGATTGCTGTTCCAGATATCTCGATGCAGTTTCAGGCCGTCAGCTGTTTGTTTCCAAATAACGACATACTTACCCTTATCCTCGATTGGTTTCTGCCCCGCTGGTTGGATCTTGAGAATGTAACTGCCTATTTCGGTAAAGATATCACCCCTCCCAAATAGCTCTTGGGTACTCAATATGGCATCTTTCAGCCCCATCTGGGATATAGCTCCCCCCCAAAATTTTTCGATTCCCTTCCTCCCATAAACCTTCTCACTATTCGGCGGCATGAGAACTGCATCTTCTGTATACAATGCAGCCACACCTGCAGCGTCACCATTACGGATCTTCTCACCGAACTTGACATTTGCCTCTTTAATCGCTTCACGAACCTTTTCAACCATTCCCTCACCTCCCCCTATTCCTGTACGTTTCATTTCAGCTTTCCATGGCCAAGATAACGATAAAATGTCAATACCTTATAAATTTTAGAGCGAAATCGTTCTCAAAAAATCCAAATACGTCAACCTATTTGCATTATTTATCCCGCTATGATTGGCCCGCACATTAGAATCAGATACATCTCATTCGATTAGACTCCATCAGGCATCACAAGAAAGCATCAAAGTAAACACTTGATGAAACAATGCGTGCGCATGCATGCAATCGCAAACCGATTTCGCAAACGATCTAAGCGCGAGCTTAAGGATTATCTGCGTTTTTCAAGAAGAGCTGAGACGCCGTTTGCTGCAAGTACCAATAGCTCAAATAGCTTGTATGCTTCAATCATATTACTAGCAGTATACTCTACATGCAATCCATCGATTCTGGTGATCATGGGTGACAATTCCGCAACATCTGCAAAGTGGCTCGCCACGAAAGCTATGCTTATTTTCACCGGTTCTTGCGTTGTTAGTGGCTCAACGTTATTCTGCCTAAAATTGGTTACTGCCCTCTTCACACACCGCTTTAGTTCTTTCTCAATTTTCGCCATACTGAAGCTCTTCGCGGAGACCCTACTGAAAGAATGCTTCAAAGCTACAGTTTCGGCCCACGGTGCATGTTTCTTAACGTCATCCTTCAGAAGTTGAGCTTCGCCAGCAACCAATATGATGGGCACATTCAACTCTCCAGCTGTGTAAGCATTTAAGAGAAATTCGCTTACCGCGACTCCATTTACTTTCAATTCATTAATGGT
>JGI24422J19971_10000774_pt1 | contig 18472 bp, 16 predicted proteins | sample DeeMarSWOR152_54_FD_19971 | JGI IMG/M metagenome (IMG submission 19971) | reverse complement strand
TGCTCGAGCTACCTTTCCAGCGTTGGCTCCTTTTTTCACCGCTGCTTTCCCAGCCATAACTAGCACCCTAGCGCTTTTTCCATCCGTTCCGTAGAAGAATACAACTGTTGCCTCGTTTCGCTTTATTATTTCGTTTGCTGTTTGCACCATGCGGTTGACGTCGATTTCTTCTTGGAAGTCGCGTTTCACAAGCGTTACCCCATCGATTTCCTGTGCCACTCCAGCCGTCTCGGTNATGCCAATTGCGCTTTCTTTTGCAGCTAACTCTTTGATCAGTTTTCGTTTTTCAGAGTTTGCTTCCTTAAGCTCTTCCACCAGTTTCTCGACAGTCTTATCCAGCTTCTCCATGGGCGCACTCAGTGTCTCCGAAACCTTCCATAACAGGCGTTCCTGCTGCTGTACTGCCTTCAACGCGTGAAGCCCAACCGCATACGCCAGCCGCTCCACCCCGTCTTGAATGCGCTCCGTGTAAACGATTTTGAGAAAGCCTATCTCGCCCGTTCGCTTCAAATGCGTTCCCGCACAAGCTTCTACGTCCCAACCGCCCGTTTTCACCACACGAATGTCTTTTCCTGGAACCGCACCGCCCTGATAAAGCCTAAAGCCATAACGTGATTCCGCCTCACTCCGCGGCATCCACGCAGTCTCAACCTGCATGTCTGCCAAAACTGCCTGATTCGCGAGAGTTTCAATTTTGTGTATCTCTTCAGACCTTAATCTGCGATAGTGCGAAATATCCAGCCTCGTGATTTCTACGCCTTTCTGCGTGCCATGCTGCCACACGTGCTCGCCTAGGACGCGCCTTGCAGCGCCATTAACCAAGTGCGTAGCCGTATGCGCCTTCATAAGAGTATAGCGCTTTTCCCAATCAAGAACACCCTTAACAGCGGCGCCTTCCTTGGGCGCAACTGAGCCTCTAATTTTGTGCAAAATGACTCTGCCCACTTTCTGCACATACATAACTTCCGCTTTTACGTCGCTGAAAACCAAAAACCCATGGTCTGCTGGTTGTCCTCCGCCTTCAGGATAGAAGTATGTGCGATCCAAGACAACGTACTCGCCATTTATTACTTTGAGGACTTTAGCGTCAAACTCTCTAACGTAAGCGTCAGCATAGTACATCTGCTCAGTCGACGGCAGCCTTTCAACAGCAGTTTCTAGGGTTGCTTCAACTTTCACTTCTTCCTCTTCAACAGGCTTATCTGCCTGCATATGCCTGTCAGCAATTAACGCGTAAAAGTTCTCTGGGATCTCCACACTAACACCTTCATTCTCAGCCGCTTCCTTGACAACTTCGGGCGGAAGCCCTTGCGAATCATACAATTCAGATAGCGTAGCATCGGGTAAGTGGCTGACGTGTTTCGCTTTAAGCTCAACAGCGATTCGCTTCACCATTCCTTCTCCCCTTTTCAGCGTTTCTTCGAACTTTTCCTTTTCAACCTTAAGCATTTCCGTAATCTCGTCACGCATCGCTTTGATGTGCGGATAATCCTTGGACCAATGATCAACCTGCATGTCCATTACATGGTAAAGCCGTTCAACATCAATGTTTAAGCTTCTCAGTAAACGGTAGACCCTGCGGAACAAAAGCCTCGCCAAATAGCCCTCATGGATGTTTGAAGGTACAATGCCTTCCGAGAGAATAAAGCTGAGACATTTCGTGTGGTCTGCAACTGCGAACGCGTTTTCAATGGGTATAAGTACCTTGTCCAGTTCGTCCACATCCATGCCGACAAGCTTGGCCACTTGCCGCCTTGCGTCTAGTCTATTTGCAGTTTTATCAACACTTACCAAACCGGAATGCTTCGCCACTGAAAACAGCAAGTCATTGTCAATATTCAATTCCGCCATGTTGAAGATCTTGTTAAGCAGTTTTCCATAGACCGCGTGAAAACAGCTAGGCACGCCTTGAGAGAGCCAAGCGAAACGGTCTAAGCCGTAACCCGTGTCCACGGTGCGTATGGGCAGCTTGATGAACTCGCCGTTCACAACCTTGTACTGCATAAAAACCAGAGTGTCAACCTCCAAGCCGCGAATGATGCACTCCAAGTCTGGACCAGCGTTTCCGCCGCCGACCCAAACATCCTCCTTGTACACCACTTCCTCAGACTTCACGCCTAACACATCCGTTACAAACTCGTGGTGATACCGAACTGTCTGATCTTTCCAGTACACTTCCTTGTCAGGATAGTTGAAGGCGTGATGCCCCCCCATCTCAAAGATGGTCAGGTGCCTGCCAAAAGTTGGTCCCGTGTTCGAAATGTCCACCAGTCGAATGCATGGCTGAGCTATAACCAGCGGGTTGGCAGGCGGCGGTGCAATGCCCTCGGTGACGTAGGGCTGAAAATCAATTATGCTCGCGTGAGTCAGGTAAAGGTCGCTTCTCCACCTTGCCACAACTGGATAAGGCTTAACGCGTGCGTGATCGTGTTTTTCGAAAAACGAAAGAAACGCTTCGCGCATTTCAGGAAGGCTGTAGTTTTTTCGTGTGGGCGGGTTATTCAGAAAGGTGTAACAGGCGCATCCGTCTGAAGTGGATTCCCCACAGGTTTCCTGCTCAGATTTTTGTGTCCAAAAGTATTCCTTACACGTAGGACAGAGTCTCCTAACGAAACCATGTTCCTCAAAGAAGGGAAGCGCGTATTCTTTTGCTGGAAATCGCTTCAAACTTTTCAGGTACTCCGTGGCAATTGTGGCTTATCCTATCGTTTAGAGGGTTACGAGGTTCACGGATTTAAATAAATTGCTATGTGGGTTCAACACTCCCGCGCAACCCTTCCTTCCCTTTTTTTTAAAAGTGAAAACGCCCGCGCAGTTGATTAAATGGCTAAAATTGAAAAAGAACAAAAAATCACCGTTTGAAATGCGTTGTTGCAGGATTAATATTAAACTAAGCTCTTTTTTTGCATGAGAACTACTGCAGTTTAGGGGCGACCTCTACATACAAAGCAAAATTAAGTAGAAGACCTTTAACAATTAGATAAGAGTTGATGTACATGACTGGTAAAACGGCTTTCCTGTACGATGACGATTATTTGGGTTACAATTTTGGCTCCAGTCATCCGCTTAGACCAGAGAGGTGCAAGGATACGTTTGAGTTGTTGCAGAAACTAGGAATCTTCGATGGGATTGCAAAGCATTATGCACCTGGTCACGCCAGTGAAGAGGATCTAAAGCTAGTTCACTCAGAAGAGTACATTCGGATGGTGAAGACAAAATGCGACGAAGGAAACGGTTATCTTGATTATGGTGACACTCCTGCTAGAAGAGGAATTTATGAGGCATCATGTGCAATAGTAGGAGGGTCAATATTGGGCGCGGATCTCATTATGCGTGGCGAGGTCGAACACGCGTTTAACGTTGGTGGCGGTTTGCATCATGCAAAAAGGAGTAGCGCTGCAGGTTTTTGTGTTTTTAACGATGTTGCAGTAGCTGCAAGGCATCTTCAACGAAGATACGGTTTGAAGCGGATTGCTATCGTTGATATAGACGGTCACCATGGAGACGGAACGCAATGGACATTTTACAAGGAGCCAATACTTACAATTTCGCTACACAGATATGGAGAAGATTTTTTGGGGAGATTTTATCCTGGAACTGGGAGTGTTAATGAAATAGGTGAAGGTGACGGGAAGGGATATTCTGTGAACGTGCCTTTACCGCCTGGGACTTTTGATGAAGCCTTCCTTGAAGCATTCAACGAGATAGTGCTGCCTTTGCTTGAAAAGTATAGGCCCCAAATCCTACTGAACCAGTTCGGGGTGGACACTCATTATCAGGATCCATTGGTGGGTTTATCTTTGACCACGAAATCTTACTTGGAAGTTAGCTCAACGCTCCATCAGTTAGCTCACGGAGTATCGGGTGGGAAATATCTAATATTTGGTGGAGGAGGATACAAACCGAGCAACGTTTCCAGATGTTGGGCATTAATGTTTATGACCGTGGCCGGAGTAACATCGAAGGTGAAGTTGTACAAGGAACTTTTTGATAAAGATACAGCGGCTCAGAATCCAACTGTCCGAAGAAAGGTACGAGAAAGCATTAGGCAAGTTAAGGAAACAGTCTTTCCGTTGCATGGGTTGTGAATACTAAATTAGAAACCCCCTGAATCAAGAAAATATTGTTTGATCACACAATAACGCGCGCGGGTAACCTAAGTCTCACGTCACGTGCACATTTTGGGTTGACCCAATATTTTTTTGAAGACAAACTTGTTTAAGCAAATTTTGCCATAAATGGATGCTAAGGTTCGAATCAATAATAAGTAAGCCTCGAAGACTAAGCGATGTTGACCTCACTCCCTCAGGTGAGGTCTTTCATTCGCCACAAGACTGGCGGGATCAAGTGATCTATTCTTCTTGTAGATCGTTTCAATAACCAAGATATAAAGCGAGAGCCTTTCAAGGAGGAGCCTCAGGAGGAGCAGAGAGATCTCGAGAAGAGGGAGAAATGGCAAGTTGCGAACCTAAGGGGAGTTAAGAGCGCGCGCGACAACGCTTGTCGCAACCGCTGTTGTAACGTTAGTAGCCATCGTTGGCATAGGCTTGTTGGTCTACTTCAAGAAGCGCAAGCGTTAAGCTGGAACTATCCTTCGGGTGATTTCTCGGATTCTCCTAAACAATTTCCAGAGAAGGTTGCCATAAACCGCTANCCTAGCTTGAAGCCGAGGAAAAAGCCTACGGCAAAGCTTCCGATGAACGGAATAAGCGAAATCAACCCCACAAGCCACGAAGCCGCTTCTCCAGCCCCTCCGAGCCAGCCGCCGACCGCGCTCCATAACGCGCCAAAGTTAATGCTTATGATGTTGCTTGCTCCAAGATAGAGCAGTGCGATTATGAAGATGCCTAGCACGATGATGAAGAGTTTGGCAATTTTTTTGAGGGCGAAGCCCACTACGAAGCCACCCACCGCGCCTAGACCAAGCTGATAAACAACAGGAGTTATTATCTCACTCAACGTTTTCACCGTCGGATTGCTATGGCGCATATCCTTTAAATGCGTTTCCTATATGCCGTTGAGCACAAGTGCGCATCAAAAGACTTTGCCTATGGAGAATGCCAGTTTTCAATTATGCCTTCAGAGCTTGCATGGTGTTTTTCTAAGCCGTAACGTCTCAGCGGCTTAGTTAAGTGTCTCTGCGACCTAGTTGAAGTCGCATACAGCCCAACTTTCAACCTTCTCTCCGTCGCGGTCCGCACCTTTTTAGCATCATTGAACCTTACCCCGCACTTCTCGCATCGAAAGCCTTTGTCTTTGCCCACGGATTTCATCCGCTTGCCGCATGTTGGGCACATTGGATTTTGAAGCATTATCTTTGGAGCAAGCGCCAGGATGTTGATTTTTTCAAGATTTATCGTCAAACGCTTGCGGTTAGACTGCTTACGCACGGCACCATACGCTTCTATACTGTCGCCTGTGATAAGGTCTCTCGCCACTTTGCGAAGAGCACCTGTTGGTTCGTAAGCGGCGCAGTCAACTTCTCCAGTCTCGTCCTTAATGGAAAAAATTACATGCCGCAAAGGAATCAGCCGAGGATTCCGTGACACAACACCGTGTACAATAACCGAGCTATACGGTTCAATCTGGTTCAAAGCAGTCACTCGCCTAAGATGCGCATCTGTTCCCTGATTTGTACGAAAAATCACCCATCTTTCCACTGGTTCCAGTGGCTTAACAATTCTGAACGCTTTTTTGACGATTTCTGGAGTTTCGCCTCTGATACCGAATAGGATGGGGTCTGGTCCTCGTGGCGTAATTACAACTCTGCTCTTTTCTAGATCCACGTTATTGAATGTGTATGGCTGCGTTAATTTGTCCATTTCAAAAATCGAAGCCGTCTCCACTTTTCTCTTTAACCCGCAATTTTCTGCGATGCGGTATGCGATTAATTCATAGGTGTGATCGGCTTCGAGGGTTTCGCCAACTGCTGCCAACGCGCCGATTATGCCTCTACAAGTGTTAAAGCCCAATGCTTCTCCTTCAAACTTTTTGATAAGCCTCATGGCTTCCTTCAAAGTAGCAATACCCGTTATGGTGTTTTTCGCGAAAGCCTTAAGCTCTTCTGGAATTTCCGCTTTAGTGATAAAGACTATTCCTGGGTCTGTGCCCCTGAAACTGAGGTCGGAGTATTCCTCCACCAAGCTTATTGCGGCTTCTTTTATTTGACCTTCAAGTCTCGCGTCGTACTTGATTCTGAGGCATAAGGAGCCGTTGCCTCTTGTCTTCCACGGCACGTTAGGGTTAAGCCTAATCAGATTTGGATAGCCCAGAAATTTGATGTTTAACTTTACGAGTTTTTCCACAAGAAGAGCAGTGATGTAGGTTGTGCAGCCCTTTCTTGTTGAATCAGTGTCATCCAGTCCTATATGCATTATCTGTTGTTTCATCAACCGCAACTTTTCTCCGGCTGTTTAGAGATTGAGTTTTACGAGGTAAAAAATATTATTTGAAGAACTAGCCGTTTTGTGCCATTGAAGTTTAGAATTCCAGTTTTGGCGAAGTGTAGATTCTGGTTTTTGACTTTTTTTACAAAAAATAGTAGACATAAAGGCTAAGCTATCAACTCTTTGAAATAATGTTTTCTTGCATGTACAGCAAATTTTCCTCTAGTTTGAAAATTGAACCGCACCATCGGCATTTGAATTCTTCCTTCATTGCTATCATCTGTGGATGACTGCGTCGCGTGAAGCTTTAAGCTTGTATAAATGTGCCAGAGTGACAACAAAGCGTGCTAAACGGCTCCGCTGACTGAATAACCATTTTGATAATCGGAAAGAGAGGGAAATTTAGACTGGAATATTATTTTTCTTCTACTACGATCATTGTTAGTGTGGATCTTACTTTATCAAGCCGTCGGATGCGCCAAGTTACTATTTCTTTTAGTTTATCCATTGTATCTGCCTTGACTCTTGCAACTATGTCATAGACTCCGTAGACGGCAGAAGCTTCATCGACTCCCTCGACTTTTTTCAGGTCCTTCAGCACATCTGATTCGGAACCTATTTCGGTGTTTATCAATACAAATGCTGTGGGCATGTAAACTCCTCAAGCTAATGTGTCTCATTGTGCATTAAAATAGTTTTCTCAAAACTGAACCAAAACCCACGCATTAGGGTACATAAACGCAGACATTCATCGTTCAGAAATTGCCAATCCTGAGGCTTTCCACCTCAGCCCGCGTGGGAATCGACACCATTATGGACTTATCTAGACTTTCTCTGCCGAAGTTAACAATGACTTTGTCGCTTTTTGCATCGGAATAGAAGGCCGTTAACGCCGCTGCCGCTCTAATGGCATTTTTGGTTTTGGCTCCCTGAAGAACAGTTATTGGACTGCCAACATCGGCTACTTCAAAGTAATAGTCGTTCCGCTCTCTCTTAGCTGTTAAAATCTTGTTTTCCGCTTCGTTTCTTCCCACAACAATTTTATTTTTGCCAAATCTGAAATGCCTGCCCACCTTCAACAAAGACACATCCACCACGGAGCATCTCTTCTTATGCTTGAAGAGGTCTCGCAGTTTGTTGGAGTATTCCCTGCACGTAAGCAAGCACCCACCTGCAGGGCACGGATAGCCTTTTATGTTGAATTTCTCAGCGAGTTTGATCTGCGGCTTCCTAGATCTGCCGCGAATATCCAACAGCTTCTCTCTATCAACTAAGCTTTTTTTCTCAATGACTGTTTCAGGAAGCAACTTTGCTGATAGCGGCCTCAATATTTTGCCTTTTAAGCCAGACTCTTCTTCAATTATCTTCATCGCTTTGGAATGTTGGGACATGGGTCTTTCATCAAGAACTTCGCCCGTGAAGATGAAGGATGCGCCTATTTCCTTGGCGTATTTCTTTGCCTTCTTCGCCATAAATATCCTGCAGTCAATGCACGGATTCATGTTCCTGCCATAACCATGCTTAGGCTTTCTCACCCTTTTCAAATATTCATCGCCGACATTCACAACCTTAAGAGGCACGCCTAGCTGCTTTGCAGCTTCAGTTGCTTCGCACCCGCTTTTCTTGCACAAACAGAAGGGGGTCACAAAGTTTACGGCTACAACATCAATACCTTGGTTAAGGATTAGTTTAGCAGCCAGAGTGCTGTCTAAACCGCCCGAAAGCAAAGCTAAAGCCTTAACCTTTGTCATACAGCCAGTAAGCTATCTATCGCTTAAATAAGAATTTACCTATGGCGTGCCAATTTGATTCCTTGAGGAAAATCACCTCAGAAAACTGGGCTGCCATATCACCTAAACTCGCCGTAAGCATGCCCCTCAAATTTTTCGGAGTTATATTAGTCACGACAAAACTTTGAGTTTGATTGGTAAAAAAACCTTTCAACAGCCCTTTTTTTAAGAAAATAATAAATAGAAATGAAACAAAATACGAGAGAACCAAAAAAGCTCATGAGGACTGACTGTGGCGGACATCAGCGTTTTCATCCCCGTCTACAAAGAGTCCCAGCAATTGCATAGTATGCTGAATAAACTAGTTTTGCAAGACGTTAACAAAGAAGTTTTTGTAACCATTGACGCGCCTAATGAACGATTTTTAGAAAAAATTCAACATTTTGAAAGCGTGAAATTTATAATCAATCAGGAGAGACTTGGAAAAGCAAACGCGCTGAACAATTCTGTAAAGCTGTCATCAGGCAAAGTGTTACTATTTTTAGATGCTGACATAGAATTGCCAGATGACCCAGCCTTTTTGAAGAAAATAATCAAAGAAATGAGGCATACAGACGTTCTTGACATAAAAAAGAAAGTGGCTAAAGAGTCTTTTTTGTCAAAAATGGCGTATTATGAATATTTCACGTTTAACATCAGCGCGTGGATAGCTTCGAAACACCTGCGAAGATGCCCAGCAGCCAACGGCGCTGCATTTGCCATCAAAAGAGAAACGTTTAATGCAGTTAATGGTTTCAGAAAGGTTGTGGCTGAAGACTTGGACCTTGCCACGAGAGCTTTTCTCGATGACCATTCTTTCGCTTATACCAAGGAAGTTGAAGTGCAAAATGTGGTGCATTCAAGCTGGAGCAAATGGGTTAGGCAGAGAAAAAGATGGGCTATAGGGCAAGCATTGTGGTTAAAAGGGTGCTATAGAGATTTGTTTAAAAAATGCTTTAGAAAACCGCAGATATTCCTTCCTGGATTGTTTTTCCTCTACCCTTCTGTCATGGTGTTCTTCCTAACTGTGGCAGTGCCAAGCACATGGATGCACGAGTCGCTTCTATTATTTTCTTTCTTCTTATCAGTGAAATTCAACATTGCGTTACCAGTTTTCCTTGCATCTCTTGCAACGGCTGACTTACTTAAGGCGTTGCTGATTTCGCTGGCTAGTTTCGGGATTACTGCGGTTACTTTTTATGCTTTCTCTAGAAAGCTTGAGTTCGAAATCAAAATTCATGAACTCTTCGTCTACTACTTCTTCTACTCTTTCGTATGGATAGTGATAATGGTTATTGGGTATGTTCAAGTGTTGGTTTTCAAGAAAAACGTGGCTCCAGACTGGGTAACTTGAACATCGACATTTTTTAGCTAGGAACCGCGGCAAGCAGGCGATAGCTAAGCGCGCGCCTTACAGATATTGGGCTGCTACAATAGTCTACCACTAAACAAGAAACATTCTGTTAGTCAAGAAACTGCTAGGCTATAGGCTTACCGAAAACACAATGAAATACATCGATCTCATCCATTTAAAGAACGACCAGTTTGAAGTAACAACCGCTACCACTGTGGAAGAAGCGAAACAGGTGCTTAGTGCAAAATTTGACTATGTGACAGAAAAGACCGGCATAATACTCTTCAAGCGACCTAAACGGTTCTCAAAATTTGTATAGTAGACGCTGGGCATTCGATAATAAACTTATATCTTAACGCGTTTTATTATGAAGTCTCCGTAAAGGGTCCGTGGCGCAGCACGGATAGCGCGTCAGCCTTCTAAGCTGAACGTCCTGGGTTCAAATCCCAGCGGACCCGCTACTCTACAAGCACATTGATACCACAAACATCACTAACCCTTAATCTTTTTGTCAGTCTTTTTGAGCAATCATCATGTTCCAAAAATTCAAAGGAGGTTTTGAGGAGGTTTAATTAGTGCATGCTTGAAGAAACTAAGAGCGCGCGCTCCGAGAACTTTGTAGCTTTCAAGAAAAGCCTTGAATTCAGCCCGTAAGCCCTTTGGCGTTGGCGGAGCAGGTTTAGCTGCTAACAATTCGTGTATCTTTCTCAGTTCTTCAAGCATTTCTTTTTTCCTTAGGCGTTACAAAATACGAGTTCCTAATTCATTCCATAGGCATTTAAGTCTTGGTTTTGAATTTGCGCGCAATTCTGTTACTAGATTTTTCTCAAGATATTACAGTATATCTCAAGCCAAGGGGTACAAAAAACAAAAAGATGGTAAGTTTAAACTATCTTGTCATTTCTAAAGCTTAGAAAGGAGACTCTATTTGATTACAGGTATTTTCAGAGCGTTTGCGATTTTTTCGCATTTATTCTGCAATTCAGGTATTTCGTCTTTAAGCTGGCTTACAGCTCTTTGTTTAGTCTCCATTTCAACGCATAGCATGTGTTGCAGTTCCTCGATTATTCTAACTAGCCGTTGTTTCTCGTTTAGTAAAAATTGTTCGTTTTGGATGAGGCGTTTTAACTCATCGGAAGCATCTTCAACTGCTGTAAATGTTATGCTGTTTGACGTGGGAAGGTCTGGTTGAATCGCTATTCTCGGCGTGAATTTTGTGCATTGCTTGGCATTTACTTTGAATGGATTAAACATGTGAACACCTCGGGATCATATTGTATCTTAATATATAATAAGGATCTTGCGGCTCAGGATATATTTCGAAAACCGATATATCAACGCCCCTAAGGCGCGGTACTTCGAATACAAAGCATCTCGGTCATAAACCAAGTTCAAGGAAAAGTCGAATGTATTCGATGGAATTAAGAGTAGACTATTTTATATGTGACTTAATTGTTCGCATGCCTTGCGAAATCGTGCTCTTTCCATGTCGTATTCTTTCTGATGTTACACCATCGAAAACAAGGGCTTTTTCTTCACCGGTTTTTACATTTTTGTAAATTATTTTAAACTCAGGCGTATAAATCACGACACGTTCAGCGACTTCAAAGACTTCATCAACGACTCTTTTTATGTTCTGCGGGCGCTTAACTAACCTGTCTCGAACAAAATTCACTTCTACGTTTTTTGGAATTTCTTCTATTCGGAATTTGGCTATTATTTTTTTTGGATTTTTTTCAGAAGGGGCTGACGGAAGCCTCTCCAGAGTAGCGTCTCGACCATATCTGTCGAATATGAAGGAGGCCTTCGCCTCTTTCGTCAACCGCTCTTCTCCTTCAAGTCTAATTACGCCGCTGTCTTTTGTTGTTGAGTTTTCGGGTCGCTTAGGCACGAACTTGTTGTTAAAGAGGATTACTTCTAAAACTCCATCTTCGACGTTTACCGTGTAAAGGAATCTTCGGTAATAGTCAATTAAATATTTCCCGCTAATTACTATGTAAGGTTCGTAATACTTGTCAATTGAGACAAATTGGATTTCTTCGGCTTTCGGTTTAAAAAACCAGTATCTAGTAAATAATTCTTGCTTGAGTTTTTCACTTGCAACCTTTATAACAGTGGGGTCTACAAGGGTTTCATAAACAATAGTTTTTCTTGATTTTATTCTTTCTCTTAGAGGTGTGCTTTCAGCTGATATTACTATCTTTTCATCAGATGTAGTCTCTGTCAAGACGTCAACCCTGTCTTTTTTCTTCTTCTTTTATTTATAGGCGTTATGAATTTTGAAAATGAATCAGGAATAACTGTAAATGAGTTGGCTGACTGCATCGAATGCCTTCAGATCTTCCTACTGGTGGCATTTACTAAGTTTTTTCAATTTCCCCCTAGCTTAGAGCATCAATAAGGTATGGATACTCAGACCCCTTTTGTCCAAGTATTTCACACAATTATTAGTAGCGGAATCAGGTGCAAGGCAGTTTAAAAGAGATTATGCTTTGTAGAGTATTCTTATGAGTGTCTTCTTCGGATCAATGAGCCATGCTCTTGAACGCCATCTTTTCTGCGCCTGATTCTTTCGAACAAAAATGAAAGCCACCTCCTTTCCCCAACTATATGTCATATATTATGATTTAATAAACGATTTTTCTTATCAGGGACTATTTCGAATTCAAGAACAATTCACACTGAAACGAATATTCTCAGAAAGGAAGTGTTAATTTCAGAATCAGAATTCTGTTGGCCCAAACTTCGACTAAATCCACTACTAGAATAAGAAAACTGATGCCATAACCATCTGTGGTTCTGTAGAACATACCTACAAGTATTAATACTAAATACAAGTGCCCAATAGAAAGCACGTAAATATCTTAGCAGACTTCCCTTTCAAGATAGCTATGAAATTTGCGGCTCAAAAGGAGACAACGACGAAGGAAAAACAAAGCTGTTCTAACTACCATAAGACTTTCGACGAGCCCGAGTTGATTCAATACTATGCTTGCCCTCATTGTAAGCATAAAATAGTAAAAGAAGAACGGAAAAAAGGCTGCCAATATTGGTTCGGTTATCTACATCAGAAGAGCAAGAGTGACCCAATGCCACGTGAGTGTATTGAATGCGAAAAAGTCGTAGAATGCATACTCAACGAATACTACAATTCCGCCAAAGCAGTCTCAGAGATTAAAAAGTGGTATCAAGAAATCAGCCTATCTTAGAGCTACAATTCGATCTTGAGCCGATTACTTCTCTTTCATCAAAACAAAACTCGAAGCCTTCATTTTCTGGATCAACAATCGGAAGTACCAATGTGAAAACTGTACCTTTACCCTTTTCGCTCTCACATAGTATCTTACCGCCATGCGCATCGATTATTCGCTTGCAAATTGGCAAACCAAGACCGATGCCTTTCGCCTTTGTCGTGATGAAAGGAGCCCAAAGTTTGTCCATTTTTTGATCAGGAATACCAGTGCCATTGTCGGCAATACTTAGCTCCAATTTACCTTCCGCTTCCTTGCTGACTATGGTCAAAATCCCACCGTCGGACATAGCATCAAACGCATTCGCGATAAGATTAACAATAACCCGCCTAATCTTTTCAGGGTCCACACGAATTCTAGGATTTCTCCGAATTTCTTCAATTAATCGAATGTTATCAGGGATAACAAGTCCAGATAAAGCTTTTTTAACAATCGTTTTTGGATCCGATTCCTTAAGCTCTAGCTTTATGTCTGCCGAATAATCCAGAAGCTCTCTTATTATTTTGTCAGCATGTTTCAATGCTTCATCAATAAGCGGAATCACAGACGCTAGTCTTCTGTTTCCTACTTTCATCGAGATCTTCTGTAGATAGTGGACTATATTCGAAATTCCTTGAAGGGGATTTCGAAGGTCATGCGCTACCATCGTAGACAACTCCCCGATGGCTGCAAACCTCTCTGCCTTTAGTAACCTTTTTTCCATTTCTTTCTTCTCAGTAAAATCTCTACTCACCCCTCGATGACCAACAAGTTTTCCATTAACATTATGTATTGGCATAACATGTGTCTCTAATGTCAAACTGCGGCCATCTCTATGAAAACATTTACTGACTAAAGAGGATAAGCAATCTGTGCCCAAAACGGATTCCAGGAAAGGTTCTTTATCATCCTTGGTTGCCGAAGCAAATACTTCGCAAGCTTTTTTACCTATTATCTCCTCTGAAGAATAGCCAATGACCTTTTCTACCACAGAATTCGAGTAAATGAATTTCCCTCCCGAATCCAGTTCCCAAATCCAGTCACCAGTACTCTCAGCAATATCTTGAAACCTCATCTTTTCCCGCTCAATCTCCCGAAGGAGTCTGTTTCTCTCTGTCAAATCCCGAAATACAACCATGGTCGCTGGTTTACCCCGAAAACTAATTCTCGAAGTGTTAACCTCATATTGCCCTCTTTTTCCGTCTTTACTTTGAATCTCGATTTCATAAGGTGGAATTTCGTAACCTAGCATCCGTACTCCAAGATTTTGCATCATCCTAAACTTGCTTCCTTCAGAAATCAAGTCAATCTTCAGAAAATTCATTCCTAACAGCTCTTCTTTTCCAAAACCAGACAGATCGACTATCTTTGGACTAACAGCCAAGAGGGTGCCTTTCACGTCAATTATCGCCGCGGGATCAGGAATTATGTTAAACAGTTTGTTAAAATTATGTTCCGCAGTGTAAAGCTCTTTCTTCAAAGCAAGAATTGAAGAAGTCTCCCCCTCTTGATACTTTGAAACTTCGAAGGCTATAAGCAATGAACCTTCCGCTGCGAAAGCGGAAAAAAGAGCTAATTCAGTCATCTCTTGTCCTATTGCAAAATAACTTACTGCAAAGCATGGCATAGAACAGAAAAGTATTGCCGAAGATAGGTCAAACATTTCCAAATGTTGGGCAAGCATAAGCAAAAGGGCAGCTGCTAATCCGGCTAACAGAAATGGTGCGGAGGAGTTTGCTGGGAGAGGAATAATAAACAAGACAATAGTCAAAACGATTCCAATCATGAAAAATCTGTAGCATTTCCTAGAATCTACATTAAATCTTTCATGCAGGGATGTGAACATAAATGCAAGCAATAAAGGAAGAGGTGACCACTCCAAAATATTATTTGCCTGAGGAAAGCTGTTTACTCCCACTATTGCTATTGCATAGATATTAAGGCAAAACAAAAGTCCAATAATGAACATCAGCTTCCGAACATCAGAATCTCGGCGGTACATTCGAGCAAGCAATATTGAAATTGCCAAATCAAGTCCCATCAGAGTGGCCCAGAGAATTAATGTAAATGAAATAGAAATCATGAACAGCTACTCGCTTTTTTTCATTCGATCAGTCCAATAGCCTCCGGGAAATTAAATCAACTGCATCATTTGTTAATGCCCTGTCTATAGGCTATTGCTCTTCGCTAGTTCTCTCCAAATATAAAGTAGTTATGAATGGTCTTTCAGTATAGTCAATTATTATTCAGAATTAAAAAAATCTATATTTTACTTCACAGGCTCTAAGTGTAGGAGTAACTATGGACAAAAACGCCAAGATCCTAATAGTCGACGACGACAAAGTTATCCGGTATACTCTAACTGCTGCGCTAGAAGAAGAAGGGTACATTGTAGATACAGCTAAAAACGGAGAAGAAGCAATCGAAAAAACAAACGCTAACTTCTACAATGTTGCAATCGTTGATTGGCGTCTTCCCGATATTGAAGGAACCAAACTTCTACCACAATTAAAGAAGACCACGCCCGAAATGGCAAAGATAATGCTTACGGGTTATCCTTCAATGAACAACGCAATCGATGCAGTGAACAAAAATGCTGATGCGTTCTTTATTAAACCCGTGGCGGTAAATGACTTACTAGCCAAAATCACGGAACTCCTTAACCTTCAAAAGGAAAATGAAATTTACAGTCAGGCAAAAGTTGCAGAATTCATCGAAACTCGAACAAGACAGATTCTAGAGACCCGAATAAACAACAAATCCGCCACTTCTAACAAAAGAGGTACTTAGAAGTGAAAAAAATCTGTGATGATAGCAAGTTTGCTTGCATTCTTCTCAAATGTATTGATGAGACATTAGAGGCTTACGGAAAAGATGCACGAAAGGCTTTCTATGAATATTTTAAAAAAGCACTAAACCTTCCAAAACAAAGAATACCCGAAAGAATTGATTTATTTTCTACGGGACTTGAAGATCTTTTGGGGATTGGTTCTAGAAGTCTGGAAATTTTGGTGATGAAAAAGCTTCATTCCAAAATTGGCGTAGTTTGGGAATACAACGTGTCTAATCCTGAACTACCTCCAGAGTTAACCTTTACAGAATACGTGAGCATTGCGAAAAAGTATTTCGAAGAAGCGCAAAACTATGAGAACGAACTCGACATTTTCGTAACAGAAAAGGAAGCAAAATCTATCTACAGATGAAAAAATTTCAATTTAGCGCGCGCTATTGTCCTCGACCGCAGTAATACCTGATTTGATAAATTGGGCTTCTTATCCTTCTAAATTATGCTTCTTAATAAGGATACACGGTTCCACATTGAAGTCGCCATATTAACCTGCCTAGGAGCGAGATATCCAAAAGGCAAAGAGGCAACGTCAAAAGGAATACTCGCGGAACTGCTCAAGCGGAGAGATAGGGTTGCCCTTGACTTGCGGCAGATTGCTGCGATTTATACCTCGCGCGCACTATAATACGCGCATGGAATCTGGATCCTGAACAGATCCTCACCAGAGACGCTCCAGCTGAAGGCGCAACCACTATAAGAGCCCAGAAGACCTTTAAAACCGTCAACTCAAAATCCTAAGCAGCCAACTAAAACAGCTAGTAAAAAAGGAGGCAACAGCATAAATGTACCTTTGGAGACTCAACTTCCAGCAGACCCGCCATTTCGCCCTTTAAACGAAATATAAAAAAGACTTTTTTCACATTCTATAGAGAATAGAACCATCCAAACGGTGATTTTGATGAGACGAAAGGATTATCTTAAGAATCCAGTGAAACATATAAAAATAAACGGTCCACTAACAGTGGACCAGTTAATGCAGCAGTTTAAGGGTTCAGGTTCTTTCGGCGCTGGAAGGCTCTCCCGCGCATGCAACATATACGAGAAAATGGTGCGAGACAAAGAATGCACCGTGTTTCTAGCTCTTTCTGGCGCTGTGGTTCCAGCGGGAATGCGCACGATTGTCGCTAATCTCATTCGTGCGAAGTTCATCGATGTTGTAGTCAGCACGGGAGCCAGCATAGTCCACGACGCCATAGAAGCCTTGAACGGACACCACTATAAAGGAAGTTGGGTCGCGGATGACTATGAGCTTTACAAGTACCACATATTCCGCATTTATGACGTCTTCGTGCCGGAAGAAGACTACGTCCGTCTAGACTACCAGCTTGCTGAAATGTACCGTGAGATTGCTGCTGAGAGAAAGAGCGAAAGCCTCTCTTCAAACGAGTTTGCGTGGGAACTAGGCAAGAGACTTAAGGACCCAAACTCCATCCTACGCGCTGCGTACGAGGAAAATGTGCCCCTCTTCATTCCAGCGGTCCGTGACTCGGAATTCGGCTATATCCATTTGCTTCACGCTTCACAGGAAAACCAGAAAGACATCCTGCAGGTTGATGCCTTCAAGGATGTGCCGCTTATATGCGACATTTGTAGGAAATCGCCTAAAAACGGGATGGTAGTAATTGGCGGCGGAGTGCCTAGAAACACGGTTCAATCTGCCGCTAATGCGTCTAAGAAGGGCATGGACTACGCGGTGGTAATAACCATGGATCGACCTGAAACCGGAGGTCTATCAGGCTCTACACTTAAAGAAACAGTGAGCTGGGGAAAAGTGAAAGGTGAAGCCTACAAAGTCATGGTCATCGGCGACGCTTTAATAATTTTCCCGATAATCGTTGCTTCCGTCGTTGAGAGATTAGGCAGTGACTTCACGCGTATACCGTATATTAAACGCAAAAAGCTTGACACGCGGAGGAGAAAATAAATGAAAGAGAAAGAAGAAAGGTTCTGCGGCAACTGTGGCAGCCATAGCCCCTATGAGTACCCAATAAGGATGTTCTGTTCAACGCGCTACGCCCAAAACAAAGACCCCATAGTGAACACATTGTGGTGTTGTGACGATTGGACCGCCGTTATCCAAGAATGCCACTGCGTCCGAGAAGCTCTCAAGGAAAAGGGGCGCATGACGCAACGCTAAAGTTATTATATAGAATCCGTGTTTTGATGGCACAGGCTGGAGCCCGGTGGTGTAGCGGCCAAGCATAGGGGCCTCTGGAGCCCTCGACGAGAGTTCGAATCTCTCCCGGGCTACTAACGTTTTGATGCAGGTTAAGAGTAGTAAAGGAAACATATAAGCGATCAAGACTGAAGCCGAAAGTCAATAAACCCACGGAAAAAGGGCCGCAAGAAGCAGAATCCTGGCCAGTTTGGGAAAAAGAGGGATTCAAGTTCACTTGGGAATATGATGAACAAGGAACATGCCTAATCGTAGAGGGAAAGTTGTTGTCCTGACGCCAGAAGGAAACGTCGAGTTCGGCGCAGGCGACTGTGCAGTGTTCCTCAAAGGTCTCAAGTGCACACAGGAAATTAAGAAGAAAATCATTAAGCAGTACAATTTTGGGTAAACCAAGATTTCTCGATAGCCATTTTTTTATGCTTGATGGCTACCACAGGTTTTTAGATGCTTTTATATTTGGTTTTTGTATCTAACTGAATTCGAAATAGCCCACACAAAGCCAGCCGAGGACTAAGATGAGCAAACTAAGCCTGAACTCTCTTTCAGCATGGTTGCAAAGCGGAGTTAACAAGTGGCGAATAGTTTTTTTGGCTTTTGCAATGGTCTACGCGCTTTTCCTGTTGCTGGATTTATCGTTTATGGCGATTCAATGGGACGAAATCACGCATCTAAATGGAGGCTTGCTTCTCTTGCGCGGACGCTACCAAGA
>JGI24422J19971_10000772_pt1 | contig 18480 bp, 15 predicted proteins | sample DeeMarSWOR152_54_FD_19971 | JGI IMG/M metagenome (IMG submission 19971) | reverse complement strand
AACACGAATTATGTTGGAGATCCTAACTCAACCCCTGGAGAGACCGTTTGGGACACTAACTTCAAGCTTGTAACTCACATGCGAGATGATCCTGATACGGCACATCTCAGAGATAGCACTTCGAACAACAATGATGGAACAAAGACAGGCGCAGGTGAGCCAGCAGTCACAATAGATGGGCGAATAGATGATGCACAGGTTTTTGATGGGACGAATGATGAAGTTGACTGTCAAAATGCCGCGAGTTTGCAGATAACAGGAGTAATAACTGTTGAAGCTTGGTGTAAACCAGATGTTGCAACTGGAGTATACGCTGGCATAGTTGGGAAATTGCGATATGCTGGTGGTGATTATGCGGGTTATGCACTGATAAAAAATGATACTGATGTATTTCGTTTTCAGGTTGCTAGTGCTAACACAAATGAATTTGTTGACAGTGACTCTGCTTATTCAGATACTAATTGGCATTATATAGTCGGAGTGCACACAGGCGACACATTTTATTTGAATGTTGATGGAGTTGAGCAGACAGCTACAGGAACAAGGGCAATAGAAGACAGTGGAAATGATTTCCGTATTGGACGACAGTATTATGATTATAATGACAGATGGTGGGATGGCATTATAGATGAAGCCCGCATCTCAAACATATCCAGAAGTGCTGCTTGGATTAAAGCCAGCTATGAATCTGGAAGAGACGATTTAGTTGATTTTGGAAGCGAAGAGAGTGGAAATTCTCATTGGTGTTCATACATAATTGAGAATTACACAGTTTTAGACGTTAAGATCATTGACACCCAGGTCTCATTCAACCCTACCAGTCATGGTTTCATAAATCCTGGAGAAGAAGCAAGGATTAGCTTCAATCTTCCAGAAGAAGTCCCTGTGATTCCTGAAGGGGTTGCTGTGATTGTTGTTTTCGCTTCCCACTACGGGGTGACTGCCCAGGCAGAGGGGGTAAGATAGAAGTGGACGTTCTCAGCTTAGGAATCTCGGAACTTGACAGAGGCCTCGGTGGAGGAATTCCATATCCCAGCCTCATATCTCTCGAAGGAGACCACGGTACCGGGAAAACTGTTTTCACACAACAGATTGTTCATTCAATGCTAATCAATAACCTAAAGGTTTGTGTTGTGTCGAGTGAAACAACCGTGAAAGAGTATCTTTCAATGATGGAATCAATTAAACTTAATGCTTCGTCTTCCTATCTTTCCGGCGATCTCGACATTTACCCGCTTCATGTTGAGGGTGGTAGATGGAGTAAATTTCTATCCTCTTTCTTTCTTAAGGTTACTGCGAATTTTCTTGAACTAAAAGAGAAAAGATATGATGCAATTGTAATTGATAGCCTAAGTGTCTTAACTGTAGATACGCCGCCGCATGAGTTCTTGACTTTCATAACCAGGCTGAAGAACATCGTTTCAGATGGAAAGACTATAGTCGTGACCTTTCACCCAAAATTTCTGACCGAAGAAACCATAATGAAGCTGAGAGCATCGTCACATGTGTACTTCATCCTCAAGAACGACACTATCTCAGGGATTGACGTGAAAATTCTGAAGATCGTTAAGCTATGGGGCAGTGAAGGCGCTGAAAGAAAAAGTGCAATAACTCTTGAAGTCAACCCTGCGATTGGTCTGAGAGTGATGCCCATTGGCGGCGTAAGAGTTTAGGGGGTTGTCAAAACGAAGCTAACAGGGATATCCAAGAAGCGTTCAAAGAAACTGAAGGTAGAAAAGTTAGACTTGCTAAAAAAAGAGATATGCAAGACTTTGGAAGAGGCGATGCAAAAACATCCATATCTCACCTCCTACTTGGAGACTTTGCCTGAAAAACCAACCTATGTGGAACATCTCGACTTCGAAAAATTTGGAGGAAAAGCGAATCTCATATACCCTCTAGGCTTCGGAATATACACCCATATTCGAGCTGGAATAGGGATTGGCGAATACAATTTAGTGGAGCCCGAAAAACCAAGTCGTCTCCTCCTTGATCAAATTGAAGCAGCAATCGCAAGGCTAGTAAGCTATGAGAAATACGAGGAAGACACAGAAGCAGTATTGACTTACCTGTATAAACAAGCTGTCAGAAAGAAATTGGTGAAGATTCCGAAGGGGCATGAAGACAACGTCTTATACTACTTTTTGAGACAAAAGATTAGACATGGATTTTTAGAAGGCTTCTTAGCTGATCCTTGGCTTGAAGACATAAGCGTGCCTGGTGGAGGAAATGTGTTTGTTTATCATAAAATGTACTCCAGTCTTGAGTCGAACGTTAATGTGTCAAAGGGTGAAGTTGATCTTTTGCTTAGAAGCATATCTGAGAGATATGGAAAGGTACTAAGCTATTCCCATCCGATACTTGACGTGCATCTACCAGATGGATCCAGATTCAATATCGTTTTTGGAGAAGACATAAGCCTGAAGGGCAGCAACTTCACTATAAGAAAGTTCCCTGAAGACCCCATTTCCGTTGCGCATTTAGTTAGATGGAAAACATTCAGTACAGAGTTAGCCGGCTATCTCTGGATGCTTCTGGACATTGGAATTACATGCTTCTTCTGTGGAGAAACGGCATCTGGCAAAACCACAAGCCTAAACGCGCTCACAGGCTTCATCAAATCAGATGCAAAAATTGTTAGCATCGAGGAGACACCAGAGGTAAACATCTACCACAGAAACTGGGTCAGAGAAGTAACCAGATTGCACACTGGCTCTAAAGTCGACATGTTCGACTTGTTGAAAGCTGCACTAAGACAGAGACCTGATTATATCATTGTCGGCGAGATAAGGGGGGAAGAAGGAAGAGTAGCTTTCCAGGGTGTTCAGACAGGGCATCCAGTCTTATCGACGATGCATGCTGGTGGCTTGGGACAGCTTTTCCAGAGACTAACTTCACACCCAATAAATGTTCCAAAATCGCAAATAAGCGCATTGAACCTTGCTATTTTTCAAGCTAGAATAAGAAGAGGGCAAAAACTGATCAGAAGAATAATGTCTGTTAACGAGATAATAAGCTATGACATGGAGAATGGAAATTTGAACTTCATACCGACCTTTGTATATGACGCTGACACGGATCGTCTCCGTGTTCTTGGATCAAGTTACATGCTAGAGACAAAGCTTCTAGAGTTCAGAGCTTGGGGAAAAGAGAGAATCCCTGAACTATACAAGGAAATGCAGGTACGTGCCGAAATTTTTAGTTATCTGGCAGAAAAGTACCCCAGATTTGTCGATGTATGGAAAACAGTTGTTAAGGTTCAAAATGAAGGTGTATGGGGAGTCTATGAAAGAGTTAAGGAGGGAAAAACTCCTTGGGAATGACGTTAAAGAAGACTCTGATAGTTCTAATTCCCTCCTTACTTTTCGCTGCTTATCACTTCACCACGGGAAACATGATCACAGGGTTGCTCACAATAGCCATAGCCGTGGGCGTTTTAGTCTTATTTTCATTCATCAAGAAGGAACGTGTTCCAAATAAGATTGACCTCCAGCTAGTTACCACAATTCTTCATATGCACGCCTTGTCGATGGGCCATGTTGGACCAGAGGACTTGGTGGGAACCATAGCAGACACAGAAGAGTACGGATTCTACAGCAAGATTTTTCAGACAATCCGTAGCCTCGCTAAAAAGTTTGGATATGGGTTCACTAAGGCAACTGCTCAGGTAGCTGAAACCGTCAAGTCTCCCCTCAAAGAGATACTTGTACGATGTACAACTGTGTTTTCAAGCGAAGAGCCAGAAGGATATCTGGAAATGGAATCGACAACCTTGATGGAAGAATATACCGGATACTATGAGAGAGCGATCGAAACGCTAAAGATGATAGGCGGTGTGTTCACAGCTTTCCAAAGTGTCGTGATTTTCATGGTTATGACTTTGTCGATTATGACCGTGTTTATGGTGGACCCTAACATAGTCGTCTACGCATACTTCATCTCTGCAATCTCACTTGTGATGATGTGTTGGATGTTCAAGTCAATCTCACCTGATGATAAGATTGTTCACATAGGAAAGTTTCCGCCGAAATCGTATCTCTACATCAAGAGAAGCTTGCTAGTCACTGTACCTATTTCTGCAGTCGCCGCATTTCTAGCATACCTTTCATATGGACCAGCATTTGCCTTCATAACTATAGGCATCGGTATGCTTATTCCAGGTATAATAGCGTATAAGTTTGAGTCACATGTATTCTCTATTGATGATCATTATCCTACATTTCTGAAGGCTCTGGGAGAAAATCTTGCCTCAACTTCAGACCTCAAAGCAGCTCTCTCTTATATCCTCTATATGGAACTGGGACCACTAACGAAACTTGTTCAGGGCACATTAAGCAGACTCAAATTTGGTTTAAGTCACGATATCTCTTTGGAAACGATGTCCTCCGAAGCCGCTTCTCATCAGGCACACATAAGTAACAGGATTCTACTGGATGCACTAGATCAAGGAGCTGATCCTCTTAAAGTTGGCAGTCTGCTTGGAAATAGAGTTGTAAAATTCATCGAATTTAGGAAGAAAAGGGAAACAGTCGCAAAAGGCTTTCAAATTACAATCCTGGTAATGCAGCCAATAATTGTTGTGCTGCTTGTGGTTCTAACAACCCTTTCAACATTCCTCTCTGAATCCTTATATTCACTGCCCTTCCTAGGATTCGCGCCGATCCCCCTTGGAATTGTTGAGATAGGAAACATCCTACTTGTAATTCTAACAACAGTAGTAAACGCCTTGTCTATGAAAGAGATCAAAGGAGGTTTCTGGGGCACATTCCTACTAAACCTGGGGCTACTTTTAATCGTAAGCGGAGGAGCATGGATCGCGACTTATAGACTGATAGGAATAGTGTTAGGCCAGTTACCTGGCATCGAGTTTTTCCCAATGCCAGGTGCCTAAGAACAGTTGGAGACAGAAATAACACACACGAAGAAAAATGGAATTCAAGAAGAAAATCATTTCAACGAAAAATTATGAATACTCAACAGCCCGAATGGATTAATAAAAAGAAAGGGGAAAAATGGCTAAGACTCGACTTTGCTGGTTAGATGTTGTTTATAGTCTTCTATTGTTTCATCAGCAGTAACTTCTATATTATCCCGTAGATCTTGATATATTTGAAGCGTCTGTTCCGCCGCTTTTTTCCATGTGAAGTATCGTTGAACTCTTTCACGCCCTTTTTTACCCCATTTTTTAGCTCTTTCTGGATCTTTTAACACCTGCCTCACGCCCCAAGCTATATCAGCGGGATCCCCACCATTCACGTGAATCCCGTTCTGATCTGGTCCAGATGATATAACCTGCTCTTTGAACCCGACTACTCCGTGGGCCCCGACCACTATAGGCTTCCCCATGGACATTGCCTCGAGACTGACTATACCGAAGGGTTCGTAGGTGGACGGAAAAATGCAGATGTCGGCGGCGGCATAATGTAGAATTCTCTCCTTTTCTGGTACAAACTCGAAATTGCAGATTACTTTATCACCTATTCCGAGTCTTCTCGCGGTCTCAGTTATGTCTCTCTGTTGCTCCCCTTTACCCAGAATCACTAGCTTTGTCTTTGGATACTCCTCTAGGATCATAGGCATGCCCTGAACTAGGTTTCTCACACCCTTAACCCATGTTAGTCGCCCCAAGAAAAAGAGGAAACATTCATCTTCCTGAACTCCATACTTCTCCCGTAGCTTCTTTACGTCTTCCTCATCACATTTCTTGAGATCATACCGATTAGGATCTACCCCATTCCAGACCACGCTGATTTTCGGCTTAGGCCAGCCACGCCGAGTGAGATCTTCCATCATCGCTTCGCTGACCGTGATTATGCGATCCGCAACATCGGCAGTCGCCCGCTCTAGATGTGACACCACGGCAGAGCCTTGGCCACCACTACGACCAAACTCAGTGCTATGCACATGGAAAACTACGGGCACTTTCGTTTCATTTTTTACCATAATCCCAGAGATACTGCTCAACCAGTCATGAACACATACGATGTCGAAGCAACAATTCTCTTTCTTGATTAGTTGGTTGATGAGCTTTGTCGCGCTTAGAGTGTTGTAAATGAAGAGGTCGTTGAAGAAGCGTATGTTCGTCCCCCATCTTTTCAAGTCCTCCGTAACGAACATCGGGAACACATTACTTCCATCTACAATCATAGGACGATGAATCTCCACCCCTTTGAATACTTCTCTTGTCTTCAAATCTCCTGGATTAAGCGTGAAGACAGTAACATCGTGGCCTAACCCGACGAACTCACGAGTTATGTAATCGGCGTAGGTGCCTAAGCCTCCAACAAGCTTTGGTGGATACTCCCATACGAAGAAACCAATTCTCAATAATATCACCGTTCAATTATATTACATAATAAGAGGACAATTGCACGTATTAATAATTATGAAGTGGAAGTAGAGATTATGAATTTATGACCGTATTATGAGAAAGGAACTTGATAAGCAGAGTGCGCTCTCAAGTTCTCTACTTCTTCTTGAAAAATTCAGAAATTTTTTTGGTTTTCATTATCAACTGGTGAGTGGAGCAGTAATTCTGGCTTTCTGATTTTGGAACTGATGCCCTTTTTGGGTTCTGTTCGGTCACTCTGCTATGATATCACTTGATAAGCCTGTTTTCAAGAGTGTTAAGGCATATTCTTCTCTCGTGTTTTGATAAGAGAAAAATTTTTTTTCATCAACTGCCGAAAAGATGGCTTGTCTCAGTTTTCTGATTTTGAAATAGACGTCACTAAATGCTCTGTTAGGTTTCACCACTATGATAGCAGTTGAAAACCAAATGAAAAAATTTCAAGGGCCTCACGGCATCATATAACATGAAACAGAAAATCCTTAAATCAGAAAGAGAACGGAATTATGTTGAGGGGGCCCGTAGCTCAGCACGGTTAGAGCGCCAGGCTCATAGTCCGTGTGCGTGTGTGATAGCCTCTCTATAGAGGGGGAGGAGAAACCTGTTGGTCAAGGGTTCAAATCCCTTCGGGCCCACCAAGACTCAGTTTGAAGCACAAAAATGTTTTACACCAGAAGTGATAGACACAATCAGAGCGCTGGCAAACACAACAACTTTGGAGACAAGCTTGGAACTAACTGATAAAGCACTACAAATACTGGCTCCTGGAATCCACCTATAATTCATACGAGGACTTCTCTAAGGAAAAATAGAGAGAAAGATTTTGTATCTCTACGGCAAAATTAGAAAATAACTGCAAAGTTTTTGCGAGTTTTCTGGAAAGATTTTCTGTCCAATGCTGCTTGAGAGTGACCAAACACTCATCACGTAATTCCCTTAAGGTTTTTTTGTTCCATGGCTACTTAAAATTAACAAGTTACAAGCCAGTGGTGGCGCAGTGAATACGAAAGAAGCGAAGGACTTGGTTGGAGTCTTAAGCCAGTTGTGTTTGAGCCGAATAGAGACAGTAAACACTATGAATGCGGTTATGAGTGGTATCTGGAGGAGTTGCGTTCAACGCGGAAATTGTGGAGAAAAGAAAACAACTCATTCCTCACTAAGGCGGGCTTGGCTTTGATAGCTTTTCCAGACCCAACATAAGCGATGTGATAGGTTCAGCTTTGGTGGCAGCTGGCATCATTCAGTTAAAGTTGAGAAACTCAACACTCCACGTAGAAGATGTATACAAGACCTTGCCCAAGGTGATCAAAGAACTGGATGCAATAAAACAATGTCTAGTCTGACCAAGTGTCTAGACGAGTTCTCCTTTAGCAACCATTACAACCTTTCCACCGACATACACATCTATTTTTCCTTCTTTGCCTTCTGCCTTCAAAAGAAGTAATGAGGGCCTCCCTATTTCATAGCCCTGTTCAACTCGAATGTTGATTCGGTCTTTTCCATAATAACGGTGTCTTACTAAATACCCAGCTAAGCAACCGTTTGCACTTCCTGTGGCTGGGTCCTCTGGGACACCATAGTAATCTGCAAAAACTCGGACATTCAAGTCGTTTTCTTGGATATGTGTTTCAGAACAAAAGATTAGTATGGCTTTGGCTTGCGTATTTTTGATAAACTCGAAGTATTTGTCTCTGTCTATTCTAGCTTGCTTCAAGGCTTCTAAGGTTTTCAACGGAACTATAATAAAGGGAATGCCTGTTGAAACATCTTCAACAGGGAATCTATTATCTATCTTTCTCACATCAAGATTCAAAATCTGAGAGATCAAACCAACATCAAAAGTTTGACCGAATATTGGTTGCATTTGCTTCATCCACAAAACATCTCCATCTTCACTGCAACTGAACGTGACTTGAATCTGCCCGACCTTCAAATTCAGAACTACAGTATCGATAGGCTCTTTGACAATTTCCTGTTGTATCACATAGGCTGTCCCTAATGTTGGATGCCCAGCAAAGGGCACTTCCTTTTCTGGCGTAAAAATGCGAACATCATATCCACCGTCGCGTTTTTCATCGGATAAAATAAAAGTTGTCTCCGAGTAGTTCATCTCCTTGGCAAGTCGCTGCATTTCTTCGTCTGAGAGTGCTTCTGCGTCTCTAACAACTGCGAGCTGGTTACCCGCATATTTTTCTTCAGCAAACACATCCACTACGTAAAAGGTTAGATTCATTCAATAAGCCCTCTATTAGAATTCCAGCTCCCATATTATCCTATAAAAGCCTGCTCATACTAAGGCAAGAATATAAGCTGCTCTCACCTCTCAACGATAGAATGTTTATGTCTGCACGCACTCTCAAAAGAAAAAATTTTTACAGTTACAAAATTAGGTTATTCTCATAGATTTACCAGAGAAGATATTGCCAAGGAGTTATTCTTCAAAAGCCAAAAAAAAATTTATAGTTGGACTGATTTTCATAGAAAAGAAGTTAGAGTTGGAAAAAATGAAATTTAAAGGTAAATCTGTAATCATAACAGGGGCAAGTGGTGGTATAGGAAGCGAAACTGCTTGTTTGTTTGCAGAAGAAGGCGCTAACATAGCTGCGAACTACTTTTCTTCTCCTGAGAAGGCAGAAAAAACAGTGAGAAGGGTCTGCAACTTAGGCGCTGAAGCTTTCTCCTTCAAAGCTGATGTGTCCAGCCCAAAAGAAGTAGCCCTAATGATAAAGGAAACTATGAGCAAGTTCGGTCGAATAGACATCTTGGTTAATAATGCAGCAAAACATCCTCCTCCAATGTTTGATTTCGACAAACCCGATTGGGAGCTCTGGAAGAGGATGGCACACATTAACATAATGGGCATACTTGTATGTTCTAACTTCGCTGCTCCATACCTAAGGAAAACAGATGGGAACATAGTTAATGTTGTGATGGATTATGATCCTGGTGGTTTAGGCTACACCTTGACCAAGGCAGCAGGCACTCCGCTGACACGTGGTCTTGCCAGAAAGCTTTTCCCAATCAGGGTTAATGCTGTGTCTCCAGGTGCCATCGACACATGGGGAATGAGCAAAGAAGAGAAGAAATACTTTAAAGAAAAAACCCTTTTAAAGAGAGTTGGACAGCCAATAGACATTGCAAGAGCAATACTTTTCCTGGCATCAGATGAAGCTTCTTACATCACTGGAGAAACAGTTCATGTTGATGGTGGCAGTCGATTACTCGAATGAGTTTTCCCATATTCAATTCCCTCTAAAGCTGAAGAAATTCTCTTTGTTGTTTCATGTCTTTAACTTCGTAACCAACCTCGTAGTTCTTTCTCCAAGTTCTTTACATAATTCAAGTTCTTTGTCACTTGGAGTTCCAACGGCTGCTGCGCCATAATGTTTACTATGGGGGTTTCCTTGGATAATCATTCCGTGCACAAGCATAGCCTCCAATATAGAAAGCAAAGTGGTCTCTGCACCACTTGCTGTTCCACCTGAACTCGTGAAGACGGCACCGACCTTTCCTTCAAGTTCGCCGTGGATCTTGACAGACTTGTCCATAAGAGCTTTAAGTTTTGCAGACATTTGCCCATAGTATGTTGGCGAACCCATTATTATCCCATCAGCACTCAGCAAATCCTTAATATCAGTTTCATCCACCTTCTTCACAACAACGTCAACTTCATTCACCTGCTTTGCGCCCTCAGCAACGGCGAAGGCCATCTTCTCCGTGTGTCCTGTCTTCGAATCATAAACAACTAGAATTTTTGCCAAACAATCACACTCTGATGTTTTACCTAGTTCATTGTGACTGATAAGTACTCGTTAACTCAGAGTGCCGAGTCGTTAATTTTTTAAGGGAGAACCGCTACCGTGGAAGAGGATACACATGTATCAGAGAAACTTACAGAAAACAGAGCAGAACTTAACCTGTGAGGGTGTAAAAGTTGAACCCCAAAGAGGGCAAGCCACGTTTCGGCTTCATGACACGCAACTACTTAGTGCTAACCCTCACATCAACTTTATGGGGAATCCCCACTAGCATCACTTACACCTACTTCTCCAAATACGTTTTAGATGGATTAGGCGGAACAGAAACAATCATAGGCTTAATAACAGCTATAGGAAGCGCCACTTTTGTCATATTTGCAATCATAGGTGGCCACATAGCCGACTTACATGGCAGAAAGAAACTAGTCGGCCTAATGACCGTGATCCTTGGATTAAGTCAATTCTTAGTAGCAATTGCACCAAACTGGCAATTTCTAATCCTAGCTATAATCGTCATAAACATCTGTTGGATATTTGAACCCGCATTCTGGGCGATGCTAGCAGACTCCGTAAACGAAGAGAAAAGAGGAACAGCCTTCGCATTTTCCAGTTGCTTAGATTTTCTTCCATGGGCTATAATGCCCTTCATCGGCGGCTACTTGATCGACATCTACGGCATTCTGCCTATAATGAGATGGACTTACGTTGGCTTGGCTATAGTAGGCGTATTCGTTGGAATAATACGACTATCCATGCTAACAGAAACAATTTCCCCCCAGAACAAGAAGACTATTGAACAATACAGCCTCAAAGAATTAGGCAAACTCGTAAAAGATTCCTTCAAAGAACACCTACAGACATGGTTGTGGATGCCTCACTCAGCCCTTGCCCTGACAGCTTCATACATTCTATGGGCATTCGAATACGGCCTAGTCGAACCCTACTGGATTGTTTACGCTGAAGAAATAATCGGAGTCACATCTACACAATGGGGCATTATCACAGCAGTAGGCAGCGCAATCAGCATCGTGTCGAAGATACTCGTAGTTGGCAAACTCCTAGACAAATTCGGTCGAAGAAAGATTCTGTTAGCAACAACAGCCTCAGACGTACTCACTTATCTTCTCTTCATTCGTTGTGGTATGTTCATACAAGTTTTAGCTCTCTGGATGGTAAGTTCCTTTATATGGTCTTTTTATGACCCGACGTATTCGTCTTTAGAGGCAGACTTGATCCCGGAGGAAAGGAGAGGAAGGGTGTTCGCTGCTTTCGGTGTTGCTTGGTCAGCCTTCAGCGTTCCGGCAAGTCTCATAGGAGGATTCATTTATGAACGAGTCAGTCCTGAATTATCCTTCGTTATGGCATCGATTGGTGTTATGCTATGTTTTATTTTGACCGCGCTGTTCATTAAACAGTCACAAAGCAATGAAGACTAAAATAACTGGTGAAAACATGACTAACTGCTTAACGTTCAATCTTTCTATGCCAAAACAGCATGTTGAAGCACTGAATTTGAGACTGAAAAAAAGCAGAGTCGCTGTGGTTACACTGATTCAGTGGCTGCACGGCATAGCAAGATTTATCTTTTCGCCGAAAAACTAATCGAGTCTACACAAGCCAAAACAAGGAGACTGAACAAAATTGAGGAAAGACCTCGACAAAATTCTCACAGAAAAAAGCATAGACGCATTGTTCCTATACTCAGAAAGTTTTCACGACGTGAACATATATTATCTCACCAAGTTTCTAGCGCCAGACCCGTTCATTCTCCTTAAGAAGGTTAACGAAGAACCAGTAGTTGTCATTAACCAGATGGAGTACCCACGCGCAAAGAAGCAGTCAATCGTTAAAGATGTAAGGTCATACACAGATTACAACTTTCTTCAAGTAGTCAAATCGACGCCAGACCCAAAACTTGGCGTCCTTAAATTCATAGCTTCCGTAGCTAAAAAGGAGCTTGGCGTCGGCACAAAGATTTGTGTGCCACCAAATTTTCCAACCATAGTAGCTGACGCCCTAAGAAAAGAAGAGCTAACCATACAGCCCATGTTCGATGTAATTGAAAAAGCAAGGGAGACTAAGGATGTGGATGAGATAGCGGAGATAAAAGGGGTTCAAACAGTAGCTGAAAAAGTTACACATGAAGCAATTGAGCTGATGGCAAACGCTGAAGTCAATACTGATGGAACATTGATTATTAGGGAAAATGGAAAGAGAAAGACTCTAACCGTGGGCAAAATAAAAGCCTTATTTGGGCATCATTTTATTGACAACGGGTGCGTGATGGAAGAACTTATAGTTGCATGTGGACCCAAAGGCGCAGACCCCCACTACTTCGGCAACCCAGAAGACTTGTTAAAGGCGAATCAACCCATCATCTTGGACATTTACCCCCAAAGCATCAGAAAACGCTACTGCAGCGACATGACACGAACAATCGTGAAAGGAAGAGCTTCAGAAAAAGTTAAGAAAATGTTCGAAGCGGTGTTTGAAGCAAAAAATGCCTCAACTGACGCCATAAAAGCCGGTGTTCTTGGAAACAGTGTTCACAATTTATGCTGCGACACATTGGAAAAGCATGGATACGAAACAATTAGGGGCGGAAAGCAAATAACGAGAGGTTTCACCCACAGCCTCGGACATGGCGTGGGCTTGCAGGTGCACGAAGGACCGGGCATGAACGAACTCTACAAGTTTCCTTTAGAAGAAGGTAACGTAGTCACCGTAGAGCCAGGGCTCTACGATCCAGATGTTGGTGGTCTAAGAATAGAGGATATGGTGGAAGTTACGAAGACTGGATGTAAAAACCTTACAAAAATGGAGATTTTCCTAGAGATCTAAACGTAATGTACGATATCAATTAGCCGCCGCTCATAAGGGACATTAAAATTATGTTGTCACCTTCGTTTAGTTTGGTTTCAACTCCATCTAATTGACCTATCAAGATTCCGTTAACAGTGACAACAAACCCCATTTTAACATCTTTCAGTCCAGGCTCAAAGACTTCCTTCTCAAAGGGTTTACCATAGATTCCAGCTAGCCTACTTAGTAGTTCAGAAAGGGATGTGCCCTCTTCAAGTTCGAATTCCTCTTCTTTCCGCCTTAGCATGTTTCTTATGTAACCCAAATAGTGAACCTTAACTTTCATTCTTCAGCCCAGACAACCCTAGCCTATGATTGTTCCTTAATGCAGTATTACAGTGAAAAAATAATATTTATTGATTTCTAGACGCCAAAAAAGTGATGGATGTACATACGATACGAGTTAATGCTGAGATGCGAAAGGTGTGTATATGCCACGATAACTAACAAAGAAAAATGAGAAAAGTTTTGATTCTAAGAGAAGATAGGGAAAATTAATATTTATCTACCCTCATTTGGATATTTCTTCAATAGTAAATTAAGTTGCATGGTGGAAAACTAATTGAGCTACGTTAAGCGAATACTTCATGTAGACCTTTCAACAGGAAAGACGGAAATCGAACCTTTGAAAGAGGAACTGGCTAAGAAATACATTGGAGGCATTGGCCTTGGAATGCGCCTATTTCTCGACAATTCCAAGGCAGGTGTCGACCCTTTCAGCCCTGAGAATCCCATAGTCTTTGTCACAGGCCCTCTTAGTGGTACTATGGCACCCTCAGCAGGAAACAGCTATGCTGTAGTTTCGAAGTCACCTGCAACCGAAGGTATAGCCGAGTCTAAGGCTCACGGCTTCTTTGGAGCTGAACTGAAGCGCGCTGGCTATGACGCTGTTATATTCAAGGGTAAGGCAGCGAAACCAGTTTACGTTTGGATTGACGACGACTCAGTCCAACTACTTAACGCCGAGCATCTCAAGGGAAAGTCACCCCAAGAAACAGAAGAAGCCATAAGACAAGAGTTAGGTGACCATTACATCCGCGTGTCGGCGATCGGTGAAGCAGGAGAAAAGCTTGCTCGAGTCGCTTCCATCATAAACGACGAATTTAGAGCCATCGGCAGAACTGGAATGGGCGCTGTGATGGGAGCCAAAAACCTAAAGGCAGTAGCTGTTCGCGGAACAAATGACGTAAACGTAGCGAACCTCGAAGAGTTTACAGAATTCATAAAGATGATCCATGAACGCATGAAAGGGCCGGCTACAAGAAAATATAGAACTTTAGGGACACCAGAGAACGTTCTGGTCCTCAACGCTTTAGCCGCCTTGCCTACACGCAACTTCACTCAAGCCACCTTTGAAGGCGCTGACAAAGTTAGTGGCGAATACTTGAACGAACGTTACATTAAGAAAATCGTTGGATGCGCGACGTGTGGCATGCGCTGTGACCATATTGGAGTGGTTCCCGAGGGACCATACAAAGGAGCCACTGCAAGAGTGGAATTCGAGTGTTTATGGGCACTCGGACCAAACTGTGGTGTTGATCGCTTAGACGCGATCATCGAGGCAATTTATCAATGCGACTATTATGGCATGGATGGCATATCCACAGGCGTCATTGTAGGTTTTGCCATGGATCTTTATGAAAACGGAATTCTAACTAAAAAGGATACTGACGGTCTAGAACTTCGCTTTGGCAACGGTGAAGCTTTGGTGGAACTGGTGAAGAGAATGGGCTCTCGAAAGGGCTGGTTGGGCGATGTACTTGCAGAAGGGGTCATGAGGGCTGCAGAAAAAATTGGCAAAGGAGCGGTGAAATACGCCAATCACATTAAGGGATTGGAGCTGCCGGGCTACGAACTCAGAACGTTGAAAACGGCTGCATTAGGATTCTCGGTTTCCTACCGTGGAGCTTGTCATCTCCGATCTGGGGCATATTCACCAGATGTGAAAGGAAAGGTTGACCGCTTTAAAATAGAAAAGGGACGAGGAAAGATAGTCAAGGATGGCGAAGACGTATACGATGTTGTTGACTCGCTTATTCTGTGTAAGTTCTCAAGGGGCGTATTCTATGAAGGACTTGATGAGATGGCGAAATACTACACTTTAGCCACAGGTATCAAGATGACCCCTGAGGAACTTGGACAAGCTGGTGAGAGAATAAACAACTTGGCACGACTCATCAATATCCGAGAAGGCAAAGGAACAAGGGAATACGATACTTTACCGCCAAAAATAATGAGTGTGCCAGTGCCTGACGAAGGAGTTGCAAAGGGAGCATACGTTAACAAAAAAGAGTTTGACATAGGTCTAGATGACTATTATGAGGTACGTGGATGGACAAAGGAAGGAATTCCTACTGTTGAAAAACTTAAGGAATTAGGCTTGGACGATCTTGTTCACATTGTAAAGGAAAAGATTGGAAAACCGAAAAAGGGAGCAAAGTAAAAAGGAGTGACTAGATATGCCAGCAATTCACGATAGGAAGTTTGTTTCTGCGGACCCTAACAAATGCGTTGGCTGTTGTGTTTGCGAGTACGCGTGTTCGATGGTGAAGGAAAAGACCTTCAATCCGACGAAGTCTCGAATACGAGCTGTACGCCTCAACCCATTAGTCAACCTAGCGATCACATGCAGACTTTGCGAAGACCCTCCATGCGTAGCTGCGTGTCCTAGAGACGCCTTGACGCAGTCTGAGGAAACCGGTATAATCATGGTGGACGACGAAGCGTGTAACGGATGTGGTTGGTGTATTGAAGCCTGCGATTACGGTGCAATAATGCTACACCCAGAGACAAAAGTGGTTTACATATGTGATCTCTGTAAAGATGTAGGCAAACCCCAATGTGTTGAATGGTGTCCGGAAGAAGCGTTGGAACTTGTGACATCTGACGTCCTCGCTCAAAAGGCTAGGAGGTCTGCAGTAAAGAAGCTGTTCCAAGAAGCCGTGGAAACATCTTCAAGATAAAGCAATCTAGTGTTCTGAAACTGTCTTTATTGTGATGTTTTCGTTAATCGTGTGATATTCGGTTAGTTTAGCCAGTGATGCAAAAAATATAATTGAGACAACGGGCTTTGGGTATCTTCTACCCGCTAAAAGCAACTCTACGTGGTGGAAAAAATGGAAAAAATAGTTGCAGGCAATTTCTTATGTGTCAATCCTGAGAAATGTATTGGATGCAGTCTCTGCGAATTCGTTTGTTCATGGGAAAAGGAAGGAACATTTAATCCTCTCAAATCCCGAATTCGCATCATTCACGGTCGTCCCTTCATACATCTTGCAATGACTTGCAGACAATGTGAAGACACGCCTTGTATAACCGCCTGTGCTCGTGATGCACTGTATCAATCTGAGAAGACTGGAGCCATACTCGTGGACGACGATAAATGTGACGGGTGTAGGTGGTGTATCGAAGTGTGTCCCTATGGTGCTATAAGATATGATCCAGAAGCCAACACAGTAGTCATATGTGACCTCTGCGATGGAACCCCTAAGTGTAAAGAGATGTGTCCCGAAGAGGCAATAGACTTTGTCACTGAAGATTCAGAAATTGGGAAAGCATGGTCTTCAGCATCCAAGAAATGGATTGAGGCATCAAAAAATCTGATTAGCATGGCTGAGGGTAAGGGAGCCTTAAACGTTTTAGAAGATACTAAAGAAATCATGGAGCGTATTGAAGAGAAATATAGAGAACTTTTTGCAAAGACAAAGTGACTTCTGACTCAAACTCTCCCAAGTCTTAAGGTCTTTCGTTTTCTATTTTATATCACTACGCTTTACCTAGTTGATGTCACAACCCACTATTTCTTCTAAGGAAGAGTCTTTGAGAGAAGATCGGTCAATTCCTTTGTAGTTTTCTGCAACTCCATAGTCAAGCCTTCTCCAAAACCCGTTTCTTTGGGTTGTATGACGAGCAGAGCGATATTGGCACTAGTTGTCTTTGTGAGGTACTCGCAGAATATCTGGAGAGGAAGAGCATGGGTTGATGTTGCGGGTCGCTTCGCCAATTGGTCGGGGTTGATAAGTTTTGAACCCCCGGGTTTTAGATTCAGTAAAGCAGCGTCAATAATCAGTATGTGTGTTGGTTTAAACTTAATTATCGGCTCTATAAAACTTTCAGGAACAGTTTCACACTCTATTAAGTAAACGGATTGTGATACTTTGTTCTGCAAGTTTCTTACGATTTCTACTCCGATAAAATCGTCTTTTCGAATCGAGCATCCGACGCCTGCAACAACGACTTTTTGAGCATCTTTAAGCCAATTATGCAGTTCAACCTCAGTTTCACTTGCATGAGTTTTGGACGATTTTTCCATTTATTTAACCCCTTGACTAATAGAAAGGAGATATGGAAAGGTGATGAGCGTTACGCAAACTACCTTCAAGTTGTCAAGAACCTTTTTGTCGCTATCGCACGCGCGATGTCGGTTAAGGCTACGACATCAAGGATTTTCTCGTCTATGTCCGGGACTGCAATTTCGCAGCCTCCGCAACTTGCTGCACAGTAGAAGGACTTAGAAGTTTAGATGCGTCTACTCTAAGGTCTTTTAAGGCTAACTCTTCTGGGTTTATACCCATAGCTAAACCCAATAGCTGTGGATAGTGGAGCACGGGTATGCTAAATTTTTCGTTAAAAGTTTTTTCTATTCTTGGTTGGTTGAGGTCAAACATCATATGGCAGAAGGGACATATTGTGATCATTGCTTGTGCACCTACCACTCGGATATGATCAAGTTTCTCCCTAGCCAACTGAAGTGATATTTTGTCGTCTACACCAATTATTGGGGCGCCACAACACTCTGTTTCGTCCATGTAGTCCAAGCATTTCGCACCAGTTACTCTAATTAGGTTCTTGAGAGTTTTAGGGTTTTCTGGGTCGTCGAAGCCTACGTGCTTTGCAGGACGAACCACATGACATCCACTAAATTGCGCCACTTGGAGCTGACTGAGTGGCTTCTTTACAGTATCCTTTATTTTTTCAAAGCCAACATCTTGTGCAAGCACGTGAACAAGGTGTTTAACCGTTATAGTTCCCTTAAATTCCATGCCGATTTCTTCTAAGTATCCATTAACCTTCTCCTTGATTTTTTTATCTTCCTTGAGTGTTTTGTTTACGTCGTTTAGGACACTGAAACATCCGTTGCATAAGGTCATAATGTTTAAGTCTTGTTGCTCTGCTAAACAGAGGTTTCGTGCTGCTAAGGTGAGCATCATGTTGTGGTTTACTGGGTCTAGTGGAAATCCGCAACAATTGAACTCCGGCATCTCCACTAATTCTACGCCAAGTTTATCGAAAACTTTTCTGGCAGAAATTTCGTAGCTGGATATTCTATAGGGAATAACGCAACCAAGAAAGAGTAGGTATTTTAGCTCTGGCATTTTAGGTCTTCACCTTCTCAAGTGCCTTCGAAAAGCCTGTTATGTCGAAAAGCTTTGCGATACTTTCTAGATTGGCTTTTGGCAATTTAGGCAGTCCCTTCTCCTCTCTCCTTTTGAGTCGCAGATCCGGAATCAC
>JGI24422J19971_10000771_pt1 | contig 18483 bp, 19 predicted proteins | sample DeeMarSWOR152_54_FD_19971 | JGI IMG/M metagenome (IMG submission 19971) | reverse complement strand
ACAGCCACTTTAGGCTTGACCAAACGGACAATCTCCAACCCGCTTTGAGGCGAAGCACCAGGCGCAGGCGCACCAACAGTGCAGAACACAACATCAGGCGGACTTCGATCACCCAATTGCTCCATGTCTGGATGCGGCAAACTGTCGCCTGTGTGGTAGACTTTGATTCCATCTTCGCTTGTAATCAGGTAAGAGACAGGTGTTGTTGCCGGGTGCTTGAAGGCTTCAGCTCTCACAGCTACGTTGCCAATCTTAATCTCTTTGCCCATATGCATCTCAGACAGTTTGTCGCCTGAAACAGAATCCTTCAACCTTTTTGCAGATGTAGAGTCAGCTACAACAATGCAGTGAGTTCGCTTGTGGAGATCCCTTATTATGCCTTCGTCAAGATGATCATAATGCTCATGCGTCACCAAAACAGCATCAACAGTCTTGAAAACTTTAGCATCAACATCAGCAGGATCAACAACAATCGTCTTAGTCGGCGTCTTAATTGCGACCCCGGAATAGCTATTGAACCAGACGAACGCGATTTCACCCTTCTTTGGAGTCGAAGACTCGAGCGCCATGCAAAACAACTCCTAGCCTATGCTGTATCTTACATTTCAGTTTAAGACTTGCGCTTTTTTCGCAACTGCCCTTCATTACTTGATTTGAAGTTCATAGATTGCTAGGCTCAGGTCTCTTCCCCATGGCGCTTGAACAGTAACCTCGTGCACAAGTTTGAATCCGTTTTTCTCGTAAAATTTTCTGGCTAATATTTCATCCTTCCCTGCTTTAACCGTCAATCTACTGAAACCTTCATTTCTCAAAACATCCAATGTCATGTTAAGCATCCGCGTGCCTATGCCCCTACCTGTCTGTTCTGGAATCAAGAAAACACGGTCAAGTTCAGCTACCTTCTCATCTTGGCGAATGGTCTGCGCGAAACCAACCAGTGTTCCATTTTCAACCGCCACCAAAAACAACTGCTTCCGGTCTCTGACAGCGTTTGTAAGCGCTTGAATTGAGAACGCTTGCCGCACGTATTCCTCAGGTACACCGAATTTTTCCACATTCTCTCTGTACACCTCGCTCCTCTTATCTTCAAGCCCAACCAAAACCATTCTATTCAGCTGCTTAGCATCCTCATCAGTTGCCTTTCTAATCTCAACAACCATATCAAACGCCACTTCAAATGAATTCACCATAATCTTAAATCATTATGCCCCAAAAAATGAGAAACGGTCCAGTTAATGGTTGAAGCCCCGCAGAGATGAGAAAGCTTAATTCCATTAATAATAGTCAATAAGAGCAGAAATAGCCTTGAGGGCCGGTCGTCTAGTTTGGTAGGACATCTGCTTGACGTGCAGAGGGTCGTCGGTTCAAGTCCGGCCCGGCCCACCAACCTACTCGAACCTCTTTCTCCACGCGTATTCGACCTACGAAGAGTTTTCAGGTATGAATCGAGAACCCATTAGGACTTTTAGGCTAATCCTGGCTGAACGCGCACAGAGACTACGTATCTGCCATGTCAATTCGTAAGTTGTTACTGTGGTGTCACAGTCACATGTATTAAAATTGGGTCAGGTTCAACACTTATATACAAAATCGCGTAAAACATACATCTTTGAGGAGGAAAAACATGAAATTCTCAGTTTCGAAATCAGCGATCACGACTCTAGAAGCAGTTCTCTTAATACTGGTGATCGTAGCCGCAGCATTCGCGGGATACTTTGCTTACGTTGCTTATTTCCAACCGGCACCTGCCGAGCTCACAGTGTTCAGCTTATGGACCCAAACGGAGGAAGCAAACTTCAAGGAAGTTTTGGAACGATTCACAAACAACACGGGAATCACAGTTAGACACGTGGGTTATTCCACGGAAGAGCTTCTAATCACCGTGCCGACGCAGCTTAGGGCAGGTGTGGCCATTGCCGATGTTGTCATGGCTCCATGGCCCAGCTGGATACTTGGCCTTGCAGAAGATGATTTCCTAATGAGCGTAGGAGATCTCATCGATACCACCAAGTTTCCAGATGCCTACCTAGACCAAGTCACAGCAGGAAATGACATTTGGGCAGCGCCGTTCAAAGTCTCCGGTAAACCAGGTTTCTGGTACAGAAAATCCACTTTCACAAGCCAAGGCTGGACAGTGCCAACAACTTACAACGCTTTCAAAACCCTTCTGGGAACAATTAAGGACGCAGGCATCACCCCCATTGCCAGCGGAAACGGAGTTGGATGGCCACTCTCAGACACAACCGAAGCCTGGATCATCGGTCAAGGAGGATACCAACTGCAATTAGACCTCATATTCGGAGACAAGCAATTCAACGGCACCGAATCCAAAAGTGTATTCACAGAGCTGGCTTCCCTACTAAAGCTAGACTATTTCAGCGTACCAGATGATTTCGCTGCTCAGGTCACCAAAGTCTGGGACGGAACCTACGCAATGTACTTCCAAGGCAGCTTCATAACAGCTTTCGAGCCTTTCAAGGCAAACGTCAACGATGTAGCTTTCTTCCCATTCCCACAAACCGACGGCGTGACTGGTGCAGTTGACTACGCAATCATCCCAGCACTCACAACTCATCCTAACGAAGCTAAACAACTGCTTACATTCCTAGCTAGCAGAGAGGCACAGGAAATCATGGTGGGTCTAGGCGGATTCCTAGCTCCAAACATCGACGTACCGGATACAGCATACACTCCCATAGACCTTTCAGTGCTGGAGTTCATGAGAACCGTGAGTGTTGTACCAGACCTTGACGACGCACTTGGTCCGCCTTTCCAAACCACGTTCTGGAGCGAACTGAAGGGACTTTGGGTGAACCCGAACCGCAACATTGATCAAATGCTGGACACTCTCCAAAAGGACTGGACGGAGCCTCCCTTCTAACCGCAGGGAAGCCTACGATGCGACTTAGTAGGACTGCAACACCCCTTCTTTTTCTCATTCCAACGCTTCTCATGCTGACTGTATTTGTTCTCTTTCCCATAGTCAACACGATTTACCTAAGTCTCGTGGACAAACAAGGCGAATTCGTGGGACTTGGAAACTACGAGCAGATCTTCAACGACGATGCCTTCTGGAACCCGCAGAATCTAGCAGAAGGAAAACCCCCACCATACGGAGCCCTAATACACAACGGCATCTGGATCCTGGTTCATCTACCACTCTCGATCTTCTCCGGTTTGCTTCTAGCAGTACTACTGAGAGATGTCAAAGGCGGAGCCATCATAAAATCAATCGTTTTTCTTGGCATGGTAATCCCGCTGATAGTTGGCGGCATACTGCTACGATTCATCTACGTTGAGGATGCAGGAATAGTCAACGGTTTTCTAAGAACCGTCGGCCTAGGCTCCTTTGCTAGAACATGGACCGCTTACCCAGAAACCATTCTACTCGCTCTCATTTTCGGCACTGTTTGGATCTGGACAGGTTTCTCAATGATAGTCTACTCAGCTGGCCTCGAAGGTATTCCCACCGAGCTGTTTGAAGCCGCCAAAATAGATGGCGCTTCAAGTTGGAGAACCTTCTGGCGCATCACTATTCCTATGTTAAAACCAGCCACCATAGTAGTCGTCACCATGACAGTTTTGTGGGAATTGAAAATTTTCGACATAGTCTGGATCATACAGCAAGGTGGTCCGCAAAATGCAAGCATGGTTATGACGTTACTCATGTTTCTTCAAGCCTTTCTTTACCAACGGCAGGCGCAAAACTACCACACAGCCTCAGCCATAGCGACGATGCTGACTCTTCTAACGATCGGTTTCGCCGCCTACATGGTGTACAGGATGGTGAAGAGTTGAGCAAAACGAAGATCTCCACTTGGCTGAAAAGGGCAAAGCGACCGAACATTAAAAAAACCTTTGCAAAGCTGAGACGCGTAAAGAAGATCACAATTCTGATTCATGTATTGGCTTGGTCTGCTTCACTGATCTGGATAATTCCTTTTCTTGGGGTAGTTATGGCTTCGATAAGACCCATGCAAGAGATTGTGAATGGCTGGTGGAACTTCGATGTTTTCACTCCAACGCTTCGAGGCTTCACGGAAGCCTGGACCAGTCCGCCGGACGCTCCATTGAGCAGAGCTATCCTAAACTCCATACTAGTTGCCATACCATCAACATTCATACCGATTCTCATAGCCGCCCTCGGAGCTTACAGCTTCGCACGATTCAAGTTTCCAACTCGCGACCTGCTATTTCTTGCAGTAGTCCTTCTCCAAACCATTCCCCAACAAATGGTAATAATCCCAGTTTTCTTCCTGACCATCAGAATAGGTCTCTGGAACAATTATCTAGGTTTGATCCTAGTGCACACAGCCTTTGCGCTTCCATGGCAGATTCTCTTCCTCAGAAATTTCTTCTCCATCCTCCCGGTGGAAGTGGAAGAAGCCGCCCGGATAGACGGCGCATCATACCTCAAGATCTTCTACAAGATAGTTTTACCGCTAAGCCTGCCAGCGATTGCGTCTCTTATAGCGCTTCAGTTCGTCTGGGTCTGGAACGATTTCTTCTTCGCCCTAACTCTAATTGCTTCACCTGAGCTTAGAGTTGCCACACAAGCCGTTGCCTCTCTGCATGGAAGATTCATTGACTGGAACATCGTGGCTGCAGGCTCAATCATAGTCATGATAGTGCCCATCGCCATCTACTTTGCACTTCAACGATACTATGTCAGAGGAATAGTTGCGGGATCAGTCAAAGGCTAAGAAGCTAAATCAGCGTAACACCAGACTTCTTGTCGAAAACATGTATCTTGCCAGCCCTGAAAGCAATCCACAAATCGTCTCCTTCCCGAGCCTTGAAGCCCGGCTCCACAACAGCCTTGACAAGATACTGCCCCACTTTGAGATCAAGAATCAACTGATCTCCAATAGGCTCAGTAACTTCTAAACGAGCCTTTGTTTCGCCTTTCTCCTTCGCGGGTTCCCTGTGAACCAAAACATCCTGTGGCCGGACCCCCAAAATGCACGCCTCAGAGGTTACGTTTCTAGCTAACTCCTTTGGCAAGGGATAAGCAAACTCAGCACAATCAAGCGTGGAGCCTTTGACCAGTGAACAGTCGAAAAGGTTAGTTGGTGGACTGCCAATGAAACCCGCCACAAACACGTTAGACGGGCGATAGTAAATCTCGTCAGGCGCGCCAGTTTGTTGAAGAACACCTTCATTCAAAATGGCGATCTTATCTCCCATAGTCATGGCTTCAATCTGATCATGAGTGACATAAATTGTCGTGATGCCAATGTCTTTCTGGAGTTTCTTAAGCTCAGCTCTCATGTACACTCTCAGTTTAGCATCTAAGTTGCTCAGCGGCTCGTCCATCAGAAACACTTGAGGCTCTCTCACAATAGCCCTTCCCAAAGCCACTCTCTGTCTCTGTCCACCGCTAAGCTGCTTCGGCTTACGGTTCAAAAGAGCCTCTATCTTCAAGAGCTCTGCAACTTCCTGAACTTTTTTATTTATCTCATCCCGTGCAATCTTCAAGTTCTCCAACGGAAAGGCCATGTTCTTGAAAACTGTCATATGAGGGTAAAGAGCATAGCTTTGAAAAACCATGGCTACATTTCTGTCCCTAGGATCAAGGTCGTTGACTAGTTTATCTCCAATGTAGATTTCCCCTTCGTCCGGTGTCTCCAATCCTGCAATACAGCGAAGAGCCGTAGTCTTACCGCAACCAGATGGCCCCAATAGAATAAGAAACTCACGTTCTGCAGCCTCAAGAGACAGTTGACTAACTGCTACAACTTCGCCGAACCGCTTAGTCACATTCCTGACACGAACCTTAGCCAGACCCAACACCAAAATAAGATAAATAATCCCAGCAATTAAATACTCTCTTGCATCTCGAAGATCTGACAAGAAGAGGAAAAGCGTGGGCAACGTTTCGCTTAACGAGGCTTCTCTTGAAGAGTACAAGCCAATAATAGGAGAAAAAAAGGTACAGGAAATCCGAGCACTTGCCGAGAAATTGTCTGCCCAAAAAGTCTGCCACATAAACTCCACCTCATACGGTGGCGGTGTAGCCGAAATACTTCACAGACTTGTGCCACTGATGAATGCTGTTGGGCTAAAAGCGGAATGGAAGACAATTGAAGGCTCGCAGGAATTTTTCACAGTCACTAAGAGCATTCACAACGGCTTGCAGGGGATGGCAGTACACTTTTCGGAAGACATGAAAAAAAACTATTCACTAACTAATCAGCTAAACGCCGACGAACTTAACCTAGACCATGACTTAGTAGTGATCCATGATCCGCAGCCGGCTGCAATCATCGGCTACTACCGCCAAAGACTTGGAAAATGGGTTTGGCGTTGCCACATTGATCTGTCAAATCCCAACATCGAAGCCATGAACTTCATATCTCCCTTCCTACAGCAATACGACTCTCTAATCTTCACAATGGATCAATACGTGCCACAGCTCATGAGGCACAAGAACATTGCCATAATTACGCCGTCAATAGATCCCTTAAGCGCAAAAAACAGCATCCTGCAAGAGAGCACAACTCTATCGGTATTGGACAAGTTTGATGTAAACCCGGAAAAACCCATAATCACACAAGTTGGCAGATTTGACCCCTGGAAAGACCCAACAGGCACAATCGACGTGTACCGCCTTGTTAAGAAAAGAATACCAGATTTGCAACTTCTGCTAATAGCCATCATGGCTCGCGATGACCCAGAAGGATGGACATACTACGAGAAAACAGCCAGACATGCTGGAAATGATTATGATATACACCTTCTCACTGATCTCGTAGGTGTCAGAGATGTTGAGGTGAATGCATTTCAACGAGCTTCCGACGTGGCCTTACAGATGTCAACCCGCGAAGGTTTTGGCTTAACCGTTACCGAGGCTCTGTGGAAGGGCGTTCCTGTGGTTGGTCGTGGAGTAGGAGGCATTCCGCTTCAAATAATAAACGAAGAGACAGGATTCCTCATAGAGACAGTGCCTGAAGCCGCAGAGAAATGTCTGTACCTCATAAATCATAAGATCAAAGCCAAGGAAATGGGTAAGAAGGGCAAAGAACATGTCTTGCGAAATTTCCTAATAACAGGGCACCTGGAGAATTACCTAAAGCTATTTGGAAAGCTAAAATAGGCATTTGCGCCAGATATTTCTGCAGTTGCGCTCAGACGTATTTGGACCTTATTGGCTCTAATATGTCATAGTGCAGCTGGATTAGTTACTTTTCCATTCACTTATGGTGCTTTCCGCGCACAGAATCACCCACGCAGCACATGCACTATAGAGAATTCTATCATTAGACTTTTATAGTAAGACTCCAGAGCGAAAAACTAGGACGCGTGCAAGGGGTGCAGGCCGGTCAGCAGGCGAAGTGCCCCCAGCTTGATGAAACATCTCGATGAAAGATCAATAGAGATCAAGTAATCTGATAAACGTAGAGAGTCCCGAGCAAAGAAGGTGCGCGCGCCTTTTTTCTATTAACGCACATCCTTAGTATCTCCTACGCATGTTTGTAAGGTCCATATATAGATTAGCTTTTAGAGTATATACTATAACTAGATATGCGACTTTCCGCGAATTTCTACAACCAGTCCACGACGTGAACAAGCCCCACTCATAGAAAGGAGGATGCCCTGAATATGACTAAAAAATTGAAAACGGTTTTGCTTCAAAGCGTAGAAGAAGACTTCCAAGCAGAATGTCAAGTAATCACACAGCGCCTAGACCACTACAAAACCCTGCTAAACACCATCGCAAGAACCGGCAGATTCAGCCTTCCCATCACTGTAAGAGGAACAGACGTCCACCACCCAGAATACGACAAAGACCTAGGTTTGCTAGAAAGATGCGGTGTCGTAAAAAGCAGAGTGAAATTCACACAACACAACGCATACCGCGAATACGTACTTACAGACAAAGGACAAGCCTTGATAAGAGAACCCTAAACCGTTTTAGAACTGAGAACTCCTCCCTTTGGATGGACCCAGCGCGCCTTTCATCCGCTTTCTTAAACCCTGCCATAACAAATCAACCATGAAACTTCATTCAACAGCCATCCTACGCCGACCCAATCGTGAATCTTAAATGCTTTGATAGTGGCTTGAGTAAATGCAAGGCATGAATCGCTATGGCCAAGCTGAACGGTTTTCTGCGCCTAATGCGTCCTGTGAACTGCTTAATGATGGGCTTCGCAGTCCTAGTTGGCGCCGCACTAGCAAGTCACGATGCTTCAACCATTTCCTGGCAAGATCTATTGTATGGTTTCGTAACAGGCTTCATGTTGACAGGAGCTTCCATGGCCATCAACGACCACTACGACCGAGAGATCGACGCCATAAATGAACCACATCGTCCAATTCCAAGTGGCGCAGTTACGCCGCAGCAAGCTTTGGCTTTTGCTGTTGTTTTGACGGCAATTGGTTTTGCAACCGCACTTCTAACAAGCTTCAATGTTAGGCTCTACTGCTTTGCAGTAGCCGCAATCGCTTGGATTGTATTTGTAGCCTACACAACCGTTGGAAAACGTAGCGGGTTACCCGGCAATTTCTTGGTCAGCACCTGCGTAGCTATACCTCTGGTTTATGGCAGCGTGGTTGTCACTAACGCAGTTCAGTTGAACGTGTTGCTTTTTGCCCTCATGGCTTTTTTTTCAAACACTGGCAGAGAAGTCACCAAAGGAATAGTCGACGTTAAAGGCGACGAAGCGCGGAACGTTAAGACACTAGCTGTGCGTTTTGGCGAGAACAGTGCAGCAGTTGCAGCTGTAATCTTCTATCTTCTCGCTGTTTTGCTCACCCCCATTCCTTGGTTTCTAAACATAGTTTCTTTGTGGTTTATTCCGTTAGTGGCTGTCACAGATGCCGGGCTTATCGCATCTTCGTTTCTGCTCCTGAAGGATCACTCAAGGGAAAATGCTCGAAAAACCAAGAACACAGTTATCCTATGGCTATTTATCGGATTGCTGGCTTTTGTCGCTGGCGCCGTGGGATAACTCAATGCAGAGTGCAGAAACCACAGTCAACTTGTTGCTCATGCTTCTCTGCTACGTTTACATCCTTTTCATGATTCTTGTCTCAAGCAAGATGACTAAGCTTTGGCATGTTTCACCGAAGGCTTCACGCAAGTTTCTGCACGCAATGATCGGAAACCTGCCTTTCATAATCCCATTCTTCACAGCCAGCATCTACCCTGTTCTAGTCGCAGCGCCATTCATAGCAGTAACATTCATCGCGTCGCCCGCCTCTCCATTCAGGAGTATCAGCCGGAAACTGAAGGGACTCGCAAACCTAACAGAAGAAGGACATCACCTAGGACTAGTTTTCTACGCAATATCCTACACGATTCTGGCATTGTTCTTCGCTTCTAAACCATACATCATCGCTGCAGGCATCTTGCCCATGGCTTACGGCGACAGCACAGCCTCCCTCGTAGGCGAGAGATACGGCAAAACCAAGTACAAGCTTGCCGCAGTCAAGAGTCTTGAAGGCTCAGTAACAATGTTTCTGGTCAGTTTTGCCAGTTTTACAATTGGTTTAGTCTTTTTTTCCTTGTTTTATCCGTTTTCAGCAATTGAACGGATCGTTCCTGCTGTTGTTGTAGCTTTAGTGACAACTGTGGTGGAAGCGTTATCACCCAGTGGCTCCGACAACCTGACAGTACCCGCGTTCGGTGCGTTTATCTTTCTCGCGTTAACAGGAGGCGCGTAGTCGATTGGTTTTGATTGTCATAGATGGATTAGACGCCTCTGGAAAAAGCACTCAAGCGCTACGGTTATCCAACTTTCTCAAACGGCAAGGGCGGACTGTCTTTCTAAGGTTTCATCCTTCAGACGACAATTACTTCGGGGTCAGAGCCAAACAGTTTCTGTATCTAGAAGGTAAGGGCGCGCATTTCGCGGCTGCTTTCTTCTACATGCTCGATGTTATCCGTTCCATTCTGCTCTATTCGTGGCGAAGCTATGACTGCATTGTTTTTGTTCGCTACTTGATGGGAACAGCTTATTTGCCATCACCATTACACAGAATAACCTACCATTTCTTCGCTTTGATCGTGCCTACATCTCATCTCATGTTCTTCCTTGATGTGAAACCAGAAGAGGCGCATTGCAGAATACGACGCACACGCAAGAGACTGGAGATGTTCGAAAGCCTAGTCGAATTGGAGCAGATTAGATACAAGGCGTTGTCTCTAGCCATGGTAGGCAACTGGAAGATTATGGATGCAGATAAGCCAATAGCGGAAGTTGAAGCAGAAATCAGAAAAACCCTGTCGTGAGAAGAGATTTACGATTCTGATTTTGACTTCATAACGCTGAAATGGTTGCTTTACGGATACTTTGTTTTCAGTTTAGGTGAAAAACTGATGCATGCAAGAAGTGAAAGACTAAAACATCTCTACGGTTGGGATTCAGCCTACGCCACCATGACCCCAGCAGCGCCAGACAGTTACAAGTATCCAGATGGGATCGTCTTGACATTGAAGACAGCTAATCACGCTGAGCACTATTTCGTGGAGCGAGCATTCGCTCTTCAACTAGCCAACTCAATCAAAGAATCTTTGGTCAACAAGAAACCAAGACCAAAATCGAAGAAACAAGCTAAACCAACTGAGAAGCTGGAAAAGACACCAAAGAAAAGCGGCAAGCTGAAGCCAAGACCCAATTAAGTGTCTCGCCGAAAAATCATCCAAGATTCTAATTAACGGCTACCTGAGAGTAGATTCTGTCCAGCTTTAGGCTTGCCCTTTTTCCAGCAACCCGAAGCAACACGTAATGTAACGTTTCGTGCCCAATGATATCCTCGATATCGCTCTCGTGCAACTCACCAAAAATGTAAACCACTCCACAACCTGTGTCAAAAGCACCAAAGATCGGTGGAAACTGAAATACAAACTCCAAAGCACGAGCCATTTCTGAAGCGTCCTTGCGTTGAGGGCACTTGACAGGATAATCTAGAGAGGATTTTGCTATATGACAGATATTTCAACCTGCGAAATATGTCACGATCCTTTTTTCACGGCATCCTATCTAACCGCAACAAATAATACACTGTGCCCAGCACATTCTTGAAAAGCAAAAGCGAGGCTGACCGGACTATGCCTGCAGAAATCTTCGACGTGGACAAGTTTGTTGAAGCAGCTGAAAGAGCTGATTACTGCGCAATCAAAAGACTGAAGCGAACAGTGAAGCTGAAGTTGCGGACACCAAAGAAACTCTACACTATCAAAGTTGAACCTACCAAAGCTGAGGAAATCATAAAGAAACTCAGATGCGAAATACGCGAAGTCTGATTCCGCACTCTTATTCCTTACAGACTTCTGAACCATTTTTCCATACATGACGTTATTTCTCCACGCACACCTCATTCAATCTCCATGAAGAAGGTTACACACTATCACGCGAGAAAGTCTATAGGAAGTGTATTGGTGTCCAGCAGCGATACGCGAACACTTATTACTCATTCTGATCAGAGAACTGTATCGCGAATATTAATATATAATAGGAGGTGCTGTCATGCAGAAGACTCAAGCTCTAGTAATCTGCACATTAATTGCCTCAGTTGTTGCAGCGAGCTCCGTAATGGCACTACTCACAACGCAGAAGACTGTATCTGGCACAGGCGCTATCAAAGCCGTGGGGCTTGGAGTATATTGGGATCTGCAATGCACAAATTCGACATCCGCACTTGATTTCGGGCTTCTGGAACCAGGAGCATCGAAGAACTTCACTCTATACTTGAGAAACAATGGAAACTCACCCTTAATTCTAAGTATGACCACCCAGAATTGGAACCCATCAACTGGGTCAAGCTATATGACCTTGTCATGGAACCGCGAAGGGCAACAAATCAGTCCAGCCCAAGTTATACAGTTTGCGATTGTGCTTTCGGTTTCTCCGAGCATAACGGGCATCAGCAGTTTTAGCTTCGACATAATCATAACTGGAACTGGTTAACAAATGCGCACGCTACGAGTAAGGGCGAGTTGCATAAGGCTACACTGCTAGTAGACTGCTGGACGGATCGTTAAGCGCGCACTCCTTGTAAACTAGACGGTTGATGCAAAACCTCGAGACAAAGAGAGCCAGTTAAGACTGCAGCTTTCAGGGAACTCAATCTGTAAATCCGCGATTGAACAAACGTTAAAGACCGACACCGCTGCATTAATCCGCAGACAAATACAGGTTCTACTCAAGAGCCATCATTGATCTGAGTTGCTGTAATTGAGAAGGGTATCGTTCGATCCTGTTGCGCAAGTATTCGACAAAACAAGAGGCCCACCTGAGCACATTAGAAAGCAACTGGTAGATGTGCTTACAAAGGAGCTCATCGGTTACAAAACCATCTTAGACGCGGGCGTGGGAACAGGCAGGTTTGCCAAGCCCCTGCAAGACAAAGAATTCGAAGTAGTTGGAATCGACCTTTCTCAGAAGATGCTGGGTGTTGCACAGAAAAAAGGCACGGTGAATCTATTTAGAGGAGATATTTGCTTCCTTCCATTCAAGACCCATTCTTTCGATGCAGCAATCTGCAATGCAGTTCTGCATCTCATTGCTGAATGGGAAACAGCTTTGCAAGAAATATGCAGAGTGACCTCAAACGTCATGGTTTCAACAATTCATGAACACGAGAACCCTATACGGAAGGCCTATAGCCGTCTGCTTCAGAAATATGGATATGAAAGCCGTAGGCGTGGAAAGCCAGAACATGATCTGAAAGATGTGGTTACACCCTTAAAGTCCATGCACGTAGCGTCATACTTTGTGGATTCTAAGGAAAGCCTTGCTCACATGAGCCAAAGGGTCTATTCTCATCAGTGGGAAATACCAGAAAGCGTGAACGACGAGATTATGGGCGAATTGAGAGGGCAGTTTTCGGGCAGAAAGTTTCCACAGGAACTGAGCGTTTTGGTCTGGAAGATAGATGAGTTGAAAGCTCATTTGCGAAAGAAACGCCGCTGACGATTTCAAGAGTTTAGTATTCTGTGACTCCTGTGAATCTTAGCTTCTGCAGTTTCATAGCTGGAGCCGTGGTGTCACCAGTTCGCTGTAGGTCCTTGCCTATCATTGGAATGCTTTTCAAGGCTGAGAGCATGCTGTCTGTGTAGCGCAGATTCATAACTGGTTTGCTCAGCTTGCCCTTTTTAATAAGGAATGTTCCATCTCTGGTCAAGCCAGTAAGTATTGCCTTTGTGGGATCAACTGGATTTGTGTAATGAAATCGCGTGACAAAGACTCCCTGCTTGGTGTCTTCGATCATTTCCTCTATTGAAGCGTGACCGGGGCTCACTATCAAGTTGATGGGAAACGGTCTCGCTGGACCAAAGAACGGCACGATAGGCGGAGGCGAATGCCCAGTGCTTTTCTTGCCTTTCTCTTTTCCAGCCGTGAACGAGTCATAGCAGATACTTCTTTCCGAAACCACACCTTTGTCAATTAACTTTACGGACTTTTTTGGAACTCCCTCCCCATCAACAGGCACAGCGAACAAGGTCCAAGGATCCCTTGGATCATCCTTCACACACAATTTATCGTCGAACACTTGCTCTCCCAAGTGATACTTCACAAAGGATTGACCGTCCTGATAGGTTGTAGCGGAAAAGCCCATGTAGCTGAGGAAAGACACGAAAGTGTCAACTGCACGCGGACTCAGAACAACCTCGTATTCACCAGGCAGAAGCTTTTCGGGCTTCACGCTTTTCACCGATTTTTCGGCTGCCTCTTCTGCAGCTTGAATATGATCGATTTCCTTCACAACTCTCGAGTATTGTTCTGCTGAGCCAAAGCCCTGAGAACCCGAAACTTCTGATATCACTGTTACGCCCACAGCTGCAAGCGACACCCGCGCCGAGGCTGAAACCCCAAGCGAGTTTACAACAGCGAAAGATGATGAACCAGTGCTATAAGATCCAGCAACAGCCTTCACACGCTTAGACCTTGAATGAGCGGTTTGTATTATGTCCTTGACCTTTGCCGCTCTGAAACTAGGGGTGCAGACCGCGGTTCTTGGATCAAAAGCTCCTTTTACCGGAGTCCATTTCTGGGGTCTAGGCAAGCTCTTGAAATCTTTGTTCGAAGGGGTCACCCTAGCAATCTTAAGGGCTCCTTCCACTGCATCCGCAATCTTTTCTTCATTCAACGTGTTGACCGATAGGGTTCCAATCTTCTTTCTGGTTACAACCTTGACTGTTATGCCGCCGGTTCTAGAAGCCACGTTTTGATGAATCTGCGAATTGGCAAAACGTGTTAGGGCTCTATCGAAAAGAAATGACGTTGCCTGTGCTTGGTCCGCTCCTTTCTTCACGGCAACTTTAACAGTCTTTCTGGAGAGATCAACAAGGTCTTTTGTGTCCATTTCTCACCCCTTCTTAGCGCAGTACACCAATCCTAGTTTTTCGAAATCTAGCCGTGCTGCATCCATGCCCCACGTACATTGATTGCCCAGGGACCCCTTTGCCACAATTTGGTGTGCCCCACATTTTCGAGTCATCCTTGCTAACTGCGTCACAACTGCCCCAGAAAACAGGCGTCGCGCCCGTGTAAGTGGGATTTTTCAGAATCTTCTCTTTGCTTCCATTTTTGATTTCCCATGCGATTTCTGTGCCGAATTGAAAGTTCAGTCTCTTGTCGTCGATGCTCCACGACTTGTTGACCATCATCAAGACGCCTTTTTTCGTGTCCTCCATTATTTCGTCCGCTTTCCAGTTTCCCGTGAGAAGATTGATGTTGGTCATGCGAATCAAAGGCAACGCGATTGGAGACATAGCCCTCATGCCTCCACTGCTCTGTTTTAAGCCTAGTTCTGCAGCAGTTTCTCGAGAAGTCTGATAACCAACAAACAAGCCACGCTTGATTAAGTCAACGCATGTTGCCTGCGTTCCCTCATCATCGTAACCAAAAGTTCCTAATCCTCCAGGCACTGTGGCATCAGCTACTATATTCACGCTTTCCGAACCATACTTAAGCCTGCGCAGCTTGTCTGGAACCAGAAAACTGGTGCCCGCGTAGTCTGCCTCCATTCCAAGCGCTCGATCAAGCTCGGTTGGATGTCCACAACTTTCGTGAATTTGAAGTGCAAGCTGGTCTCCAGTGAGAATCAAGTCTGTTTCGGCTGAAGGGCATCTATCCGCATCGAGCAACTGTAGTGCCTCTTGACCCACCTGTTTTGCATGGTCTAGCAACGCAAGCGATTCAAAGAACTCGTAGCCTCTGGTGCTGAAGTTGCCTCTGAATGAAGCAGGGTACGATCTGCGCTGCACTTCTCCGTTTCTAACAGCGACTGCTTCCAAGCCTCCGCCGCACCAAGTTATTTGTTGAGTGAGTTCGGCTTCTTCGGTGCTCATGAAGAGTTTGTTCTCTCGAAAAGCCCTGAAAAAGGCTGACGAGGATTTTATGAGATCAGATTGTTTTGCTATGAGGCGTTCTGCGGCTAAGAGAACTTCGATTTTCTCGTCTAACGGTATTTTGAATGGATCTTTCTTCATAGGCGTGATGTATTTGTCTTTTCGAGCTTTTTGGGAAGTCAGCTTCACGGGTTTTTTCTTGAGTGTTGAACTCGCTTTTGCGATGCTGATTGCTGTCTTGGTCGTCTGAGAGGCTTCTTTTTTGGTGAGAAAGACTGACCCTGCAAACCCCCACGCGCCGTCAACAATAACTCTTACGCCGAGCCCGCCGGTTTGTCTCAGGCTGATATCGTCGGGCAGACCTTTCTTCACGGTTACGTGCTCATCAAAAACTTCGCCGATTCTTACATCAGCAAAGGAGGCTCCGTTTTTCGTTGCTGTTTCTAGAGCAATGTTTCCAAGCTCGTGCGACATATTTTCGCCTTCGCAAGAATTTTTCTGGTTTCGGCGATCCAGACTTATGTGTCTTGCGATATCTGTATGCATCTTCAAAGGCCTGTTTCCGACGGTTTTGTGGACAAAGACGTAGCAATCATCGAACAACCACGTGTTTTTTGTCTCACTGGTTTCTACGAAAAAAGAGCGGAATCGAGCATGATTTGGCTCCGTGTTCAGCTTATATTGTAAAAGTGTCTCCTGATTGAGGTGCCACAGCCTCGAATCCTGTTTCTTCTTTTATCCACTTAGCGAAGCGTTCACAGTTGCCTTCAGCGCCATGTACCACGTACACCTTAGGGTTGCCCTCCAATTTGCTTACGATTTCCTTGAGTTCGCTGGCGCCGGAGTGAGAAGAGAAATCAAAGCGCTCAACTCTTGCTTTAATCTTGCGCATTTTGCCGTCTATGACGCAGTGTCCCTTCTCTAACAATTCATGGCCTGGCGTCCCTGGAATCTGATAGCTTACCAAAAATACAGCGTTGCGCTGTTTCTTTCCCACCTTCTGCACGTAGAAAGCAGCTGGTCCGCCTTTCAGCATACCAGCAGGCGATATGATTACCCCGCACTTGCTTGCTGCTCGGCGTCTATCCCGCCACCCTTCTACAGCATCGCCAGAGTGCACAGCGTCCATGAATAGACGGGGGTCACGCAGAAACATCGTGTAGTTCGTGAGTATGCGATTGGTTTCACGGGTCATACCGTCGATAGTTATAGGGTACTCGAAGTGATACGCCGCCAACAAGCATGCGATTTCCTGTGAGCGACCAACGCTAAAGGCGGGAACTAGCACGGTGCCGCCGTCTTCGACGACTTCTATGATCTTTTCTACAAACTCTTTCTCCAAAGCTGTTCGTTCAGGATGGTCTTCGTTTGCGTAGGTGCTTTCTATGACAAACGCGTCAAGTGCGCCATAGTTTCTGTCAGCAGCCTTAAGCAATCTCGTGTCTATGCTGTTGACGTCGCTGGTGTAAACTAGGCGTTTGCCATCAGCTTCGACTAGGGCTTGAGCGCTTCCTGGAAGGTGTCCGGAGTCCAATAGCTGAAGCTGCATGTCTCCAATGGTGCGGGTTTCTCTGTATCCCATAGACACGGCGGAACGCATCATAGAACGCAGTTCGAGGTATTCAAAGGGCAAGTAATACCCTGAAAGGTGGATGAAGTCTGAGATTAGCAGTTGCGCCAGTTCAAAGGTTAAGCGCGTGGCGAAAACAGGTTTCTGCTCCTTGATGTGAAAGATTGGAACAGCCCCTGAATGGTCAAGGTGCCCATGGGTAATGACTACACCGTCTACTTCTTTAGGCGGTACATGGACTGGGAAACCTGGCGTATGATTAATCATGACACCGTAGTCCAGCAGAAGCTTACTTTTTTCAGTCATCACAGCCACTGCTGCGCGCCCTACTTCACGAGTGGCGCCTAAAAATTGCACTTTCAACGAACGGTAGTCACCATCCAATAAACATCTGCAAATCTGCAACGATTAATGTTCTTTCACAGATAAGAAGCGGAACCCGAATTTAAATCATGCTTAACCAAAACAGGCTTTACCCTGTTGTTCTTGATGGCTTTTAGAATACTGTCAACATTTGGCTCTGCGTCGATCTCGGTATACGCCTTCCACATTTGATGAATGTGGTGTGCGTCGCTTCCACCAACGCCAGGCAGGTTTATCGTTTTCGCCAGTGTGTCAGCCATTTTGTTTTCTTCATCTGTGGAGTCAGGGTTTAGAACCTCAACTGCGCCAAGCCCATATGGGATTTTCTTGGCTGCGTCTCTGATTCCGCCTCCCCGGTACGGATGAGGCACTACTAGGACGCCGTTTCGAGCCTTGGCGAAGTCTACAACACTCTCCAAGCTGCACCAGTAGGCTGGTTTCTCTGTTACTCCGAGAACGATTACGTCGCCTAACATTGTGCCCACTTCTACCCCTGGGATAACTACCACTTCTGGATATGCCGCGGCAAACCTTCGGACGTGACCGTATCCTTCAAGAGTGTTGTGATCGGTTATAGCTACGCCTTTGATAACTGGGTGAGCGTTGAGGGCATCTGCAACATACTTCGGGCTGATTGAAGCATCAAAGGAAAACCGCGTGTGTAAATGCACATCTACGCAAATCATGTTTGCTCGCTCAGTGCCTTTTGCACGGCATTAGATAAAGCATTCACTGCTGATTTATCCCATGGGTTAGTGGGATTCAAAACTGTTACTGCGGTTTTTTTGTTTTTGCATGCACTTCTGACTGTTGAAGCAATCTCGGTGCCCCAGTTTTCGGTGTCGTTGAGTAATATTACCTTCGTGTAGCGACTGCGTCGAATGTAATTTCCGACTTGCTCTGCCACATGTTTGATTGTTTCATAATCGAGAGGTAGCGCAACCTCATGCTGCGACAATGGATAAATCTCGTCAAGTTCTGTGGGCACGACTCCAAAAGGTGCTGCATAAGTGCAAACATGAATCAAGCCCTTCTTGTCCCTCTGGCTCTGTTCAATGCCTTTGGTAATCCTAGCGTGTTCTCTAGACTTGTGAAAAGGTTTGGTGCGAGTTTGTGGCAACAGAAGCAGCACTTCGGCGTTTTTTGATGGGGCATATCTATCTTTAAGTCTGTCTGCGTGGCGCAGCACTTCAGGTCGAGCCAAGTCAACTGCATCATAAAAAAACAAACCGCTGCTCTTTGAGACTGG
>JGI24422J19971_10000770_pt1 | contig 18490 bp, 11 predicted proteins | sample DeeMarSWOR152_54_FD_19971 | JGI IMG/M metagenome (IMG submission 19971) | reverse complement strand
GTCGGGATTTATGATTATTTACGGAAGCTGCCGGCGCCGCACCAGGTTCGTAGCGGAGCTCTGCGAGGCGCGATCCTCACTCGCGGAAAGGAAGGTGTACCGCTGCTGCGCGAGCATGTGCTAAGCGATGACTACATTTTGTTCTCCGCGGCCGTCCAGGCAGCTCAGGAATTGCCTGGCGTCGAAGTGACCGAGGCGTTGACCGCTGGGTTGAACGAGCTGCCCGCCGACAATCAAATTCTGGTGATTCAGACACTCGGCGAGCGCGCCGATGCAGCGGCGTTGCCGGCGCTGTTCCCTCTGACCAGCAGCGGCAGAAAAGCTGTTCGCGTTGCTGCTATCCAGGCGCTGCCGGAGATTGGGCATCCGTCGGCGGTGCCCGTGTTAGAGGGATTACTGGCCGATGCCGACGATGATATTTCGCAAGCCGCCCAGAAGAGTTTCGCTGCTCTGCCTGGCCGAGAGGCCGATGCCGCTGTGATGTCGATGCTCAGCAGCGGCGAGACCAGCCGACGACTCACCGCGCTCGAACTCATCGGGCGCAGGCGGATGACCGCCGCTGTTGGTGAATTACTGAAGGTCGCCCGCGAAGCGGACCCGAAAGTTCGTCCGGCCGCGCTCAGTAAAGTGGGCGAACTGGGCGGTCCTGCCCAACTGCCGGCGCTGCTCGAACTGCTCATGGATTTTGAGGCCTCGCAAGACCTGAACGCAGCTAGGCAAGCCTTGAGTGATGTTTGCACGAAAGCCGATGATCCACAATCGTGCGCTGAAAAGCTCATCGCCCCACTCGATAAGGCCGAGCCCGCGCAAAAGAGCGTTCTGCTGCGCGTGCTCAGCGTCATTGGGGGAACGAATGCTCTGAAGGCTGTCCGTAAAGCGGTCAATGATCCCGATCCGGAAGTCCATGTCGCCGCCATCCGTGCGCTTTGCGCATGGAAAACTGCAGATGCGGCGCCCGACTTGCTCGTATTGGTCAAGAACCCTGACAATCCGAATGAAAAGAGGCTCTGTCTGCGCGGTTACCTGGGTTTGGCTGCTCATCCCGATCTTCCCACCAGCCAGCGATTGTCGATGTGTCGGCAGGCTGCCGGTCTGATTGAGCGAGACGATGAAAGGAAGCTGCTACTTGGTGCATTGGGTAGCATAGATTCACTCGATGCGCTGGCCATGATTATGCCGTATCTTGACGACGCGGGCACTCGGGCCGAGGCCTGCACGGCCACCATGGCGATTGCCGAAAGGCTCCTGAAAGAACGCGACGCCTCGAAGATTGCACCGGACCTGATTAAAGGGCTGGAGAAAGTGGCAGAGGTTACCACCGACACCGATGTTTCGCGGCGTGCCAAAGCGTTGTTGCAGAAGGCACAAAGAAGGGCGCGTAGTCAATAGCGTCAATCAGCCGGTGTTGTTGGGCAAATGAACTTTGCCTAAAGATTGCGGATATATTCTGGCCACGTTAAGTCTTAAGACCAGTTTCTAAAATGCGAAGGCGCTTTGCCATTCCTTCTCAAGTTGCTGCAATGATTTGTCATAAATTTGTTCTATCGCTCTTTTGTTCTGTTGCTGGACGGACTTATCGCTGGAATTCTTCACAGTTTTATACGCTTGGAGGAATTTACTTTTCCCGTATCGCTCGATTAAGAACTTAACAAAGGCGCCAGCCTCAGCATAGGAAATAGGGGGCCGGCTCCATTCAGGGCCGATGTCTGTATATGTCAACAATTCCTGCAAAGGAATCCACTCATTTTTGCTTTTGAGTTCTTTTACCCGCTGATAAAGCGAAGATTTACCACCACCTAAATCGTCCAAGGCGTGTGCGCCGAGCCTTTCTGACATATAAACCGCAAAGCCTTCATTGAAAATGGCCGGAGGGCTTCCGAACGGTCGCATAAGCACATGGGTAGTCTCATGGTAGGGGTCGAGTTTTTGGTCTTCGTTGTACACCTCTACAATGGTATTTCCGTATGCCCAGCCCGCACCTTGATGGCCTGTTGTCATTCTCTTTGTCTCTCCGTCTTCGAAAAGAATCATACGAATTCTTACATTAGATTTCGTCTCTAAAAACCGGCATATTTCATCAAAGCCTTTTTCTTTTTGTTCGGCGATCTGAGCAATTTCCTTTTCGGCAGTAGAATCTTTGAAATAATAGATATCGAAATGTTCTGTGACACGTTTCTGCATATTTGGCAGCAGGCGTTCTTGCCAGTCACCTCTGTCAACTTGGCCTTCATAGATCTTCCATTGCCCATCTTCCTTGATAAAATATATCTTCCAGGCTTGATTTTCATACCTGGCATTTAGCGTAAAGAACTCACCGCTCTGAGCGACAGATTCAGGATGCAGACTGAGAAACGTTGTTTTTGCCGCCTCATCGGAACTGAATTCCTCCTTCCATTTCGCAAAATCATTTTTATACTGAGAGCGGAGACTTTTTGATAGGAGCCCCCAGGCCTGCTCATACTCTTGCTTTTTAATACAGCTTTGAAATTTGGTAAAGCTCTTTGTAACGGCATGGTCGCGAACTTTTAGGCCGAGGAGGGTCTTTTCTGCAGCCGTGTCTACACGTTCAATCGAGTCTATCTTCCATCTATCTCCAACTTGAATGAAATTAACTGTGCAAGTCTCACCCGGGAACCTATCTTTCATTATTGCAGTAAGGGCAAAAATGCCGTTTCGTCTGTTTACAGATTGGGGCTCCAAGGCCAGAAGCTCCATTCTGCTCAGGGTGAAACCGAAAAAGTAAGGCTTTTCCATAGATTCCTTGAGGTATTCAAATCGACCAAATAACTCAGCATCTCGAAAATCGGAAGAGAGGAATTGCCAGGCGGCTTCATACTCTTTGTTTTTGATGTGGTTCTGAAACTGCTGGAGAGCGTCAGCAATAGCCCTGTTCTGGCTTTTTGAGGCCGGTTTCAATTGACTTTCATCGGCCCTGTAATGTTCTAAATCGCTGGCGGAGTATTTGATTCTTTTGAACCACTTGTCCCACGGCTCGCTTGCGAGCCATTTGTCTTTATTAAAATCCTTCGCAGGTCCGGGATTGTAGAACTGCAGCCGAACCCAGGTTGAGTCCATGACTTCACCGTAGATTTTGAATCCGAAACGTGTCCATTTGGTCTCGCCGGGCTTTATTGACTCGAAGAATGTCGTCCCCCAGCCCTTAAACCGTCCGCGATAGTCAGGATTTTGGGTTTGTATATGGATACCGAGCGTTTGGTCGGTGTTCGAATTATTCTGCACCTTTATCCGTACAGCGTTTTTGCCCTCACGTATCGGCTCAAACTGCACATCCGATATTTCAAACTGGGGGCTTTGATGAGTAATACCGAGCCAATCTATCTTCCACGGGCCGTGGTTTTGAACGAAGTAAACTTTCCAAAGCTGGTCCTTCAAGGCTGCGGTCAACCTCAATGCTCCATTTTGGCTCACTACTGACTTTGGCTCCAGGGAGACAAAGTCAGTTTTCGACCAGTGCCGATTTGCCCCGCCTTCCATCGCCCTATTAAACTCTTCAAATCCATCGAACTGAAACTCAGCCTGTTGGTAATCTCTTGTGAAAAGGTTCCAGGCCTCTTCATACTTTCCCTCGCTTACATAGTTTTGGATATGCCTAAAGACTTCAATAATCTCTTCGCTCTGTGCTTTAGAGACTGGTGCCGGCATTGCGAACTTGTGATGCTCCAAATTGCTGCCGAAATATTTAACTTTCTTAAACCATTCGTCCCAGGGCTTTGTGGCAACCCAATTGTCTTTGTCGAAATCCTTCGCAGCTCCGGGATTGTAGAACTGTAACCGAACCCAGGTTGCATCCGAAACTTCGCCAAGAATTATAAATCCGAAGCGCGTCCACTTGATCTCGTTGGGCCTTATTGACTCGAAGAACGTCGTGCCCCAGCCCGTAAACCGTTCACTTTGGTCAGAATTGTAGGTTTGTATATAGACGCCAAGTGTTTGTTCAGTATCTGAATTATTCTGCACTTTTATCCGAACTGCGTTTTTGTCTCGTCGTATGGGTTCAAACTCAACATTCAGTATTTCAAGCGGGCTGCTTGTGCGGATAATACCGAGCTTTTGAAGCTGACCCGGAGGTACATACTCAACGCGTGCATCGGCAAAGAGCACATTTGTACCTTTGTTGTTCTGAAGCAGGTTTTTATCAAAGGCAACTGCTGTTTGTGGGGAATCCTTTTTGATTTTGCCTTTCCCTATGTATATTGCGTCTTCAAGCAGGAAAGCTCGCAGTTCAACGGCATCCTTCTCTGTAGCATACGGTTCTAATTCGAAAAGATCATTAGGGAATTTTCCCTCATGGTCCGCAGCGTACATAGAAAGCAGCAAGCCCAACCTCTTTAATCTTGTTGCCGACTCTGCACGCGATTCTGTTAAAGCCTCGCCTGTATTGGCCGACTTGGCCTTTACCGCAGGCCGGGTTTGCGCAAATGCAACCCCGATGGCGAAACACGTCGCCATAATACTCACTGCCAACGCCCACGCTGCTCCGGGACGTGGGTTGCCGCAGTTATCTTGCAGAATGCGTTGGACTCTGCCAACCAGGCCTTTCTTGCTGCGCACCACTGTCGGCACAAAAGCCATCTGTCCCTGGGGTGTCAAATCAAGCAGCGACTCAGCATAGTCTGTGCCGGACTGGCCGATGGCTACGACCCAGTCATCACACGCCTGCTCGCTTAGACTCACCAGCCAGCTCTTTGCCCACCATAAAAGCGGATTCCACGGCAAAGCGCATATTGCCAGCTCCGCGAGTAATCCGCTGATATGGTCCCGGCGTTTGTAATGTGCCAGTTCGTGAGAAAGCACACCAGCCCAGTCAATTCTATTGTCAAATCGCCCGGCAGCGCTCGGCACTAACAAAACGGGCCTTCGCCTCCAGCACCATATGACCGGACTGCGAACACTGTCACTGTTGTAAACCTTCACATCTTTGTCAATTCCAAGTTTTGCTCTGGCCAGATGAGCCGCTTCTTCAATCCTCTTGCAGCTCAAAGGCACGGCCCGGCCCAGCAGACGAACGCCTAAGACAAATGTTACAAGCAATCGGGCTGCTAAAATCAGGCTTGCTGCAATCCACCCGCACAGCATGACCGAACCCCAGGGAAATCTGGTACTTTGTGGGCCAGTCGTAGCCAACGCCGAATTTTCTTCAATGGGACCCGGCTTATGCTCAGTATCCTCAATTAATATGATGCCGGACGCACCATAATTACCCACTGCAGCCCCGTCTTCGGGCTGCGATTGGATTATAACCGGCTCAGTTACAAACAGACCTAATTCATAGTGCTTCACCAATATACTCAAAATCGGCACAATCACCGCTGCAATCATCGATAGAAACAGAACTTGATATGCCCTTGCAGACCGGTGCCTCAGAATGAAGCTGCCAACCAGGCCAACCGCAACGAGGAGCATGCTCTGCCACACGCAGCTCCACAGCGAAAAGTCCGGCAGGAATAGCCCGCGTATCATTTTCGTGTCTCCTTTCTCTTTTTATCTATCATTTCCCGAAGCTCTCGGAGTTCCTTATCAGTGAGCTTGTTCTGACGCATAAGATGCTGAAACATCAAAAGAGCGTCTCCATCGAACATTCTCTCCATAAATTTGTGCACCGAATTGGCGCCGGCTTCTTCGCGGCTTCGCGTCGGCAGATAAACGTAGCTTTTGCCCTGGGTGCGATGTCGCAGCCAGCCGGCCTTCTCCAGCTTCTGCATTGCCGTAAGAACCGTTGTGTAAGCCAGTTTCTTCTTGCGGCCAAGGCGGTCGCGTACATCGTGAACACTTGCCTCGCCGAGCTCCCAGACTACTTCGATTACCGAACGCTGTAACCGGCCCAAATCATCAAGCAACTTGCCACTCATAAGATCAGCCTCCATATCTTAAAACAGACTTCGATAAATGCTACGTTGCCTCAAAGTACTATGACCCGTAGTATTTGTCAATAAAAAAATAAAAATTTTTCAAAAAAATTTTTCTACCCTTGTTTTTACCCCAAAAACGAGCGTGCAAAAGTTGCCAACCGGCTTTTGTGTGCGGAACTTGCGCTTTGCTCCGGTTTACCATTTGCTATTGTTCCGGAAAATTTAAGACGGCGAACTCCCCGTGATACTTTCTTGCGGCTTTATCGTACGCCTTGGCGGCCTCTATTTCATCGTCAAAATACCCAATAAATCGGCTTCTGAAGTTAGCTTGTATTCTCACCACCCAGCTCTTTCGTCTCTTGTTCCAGCATACTCCCTTATATTTTGAACTGCTCACCATTTGTCTCTTTCGGTGGTTCCAACTATTCTCGGTCCATCCCGCTGGTCGAACATTTGCCTTTCTGTTGTCTAAACCGTTATGATTTATATGGTCAATCAGCATACCATCCGGAACTTTAATAATCTCGTGGTGCATTCTTATTATCTTCTTTTTTTTTCCTGCCCATATTCACACATCGACAGGCGTAAAGGCACCCTCTTGAGCTGGCAGTGTGCCACTTGTATTTGCTCAGCCGTTCGTAATCATCGGTATCGACAATTGCATATTTGTTTTGCGAAAGGCGGATTCGTCTGAATGGATAGCCGTAGCGCTGCCGTCTGTACCAGAGTAGTAATAGCACAACCAGCTTTTCGAGCCAGCCTGGGATTTTGACCACGATCTCGATGACTCTCTCCTCCGGTTGGTTACTGGTGAATGGTTATTGGTGATTGCTTATTGGTAACTGGTAAGTAGTAAGCGGTAAGTCATAGGTAATGGTTTTACCTTTCCAACGTCTCTGTTGTGCGCGATACGCAATACGACATACGCTATACCGAAGGCCTATAAGGCCTTCTATAATTGGACGAACCTGCACATTTGTGTCGAAAATTGGGATGTTTTTGACTGGATTAACATGATTAACCTGTTATTATCAAAGGACTTAAAATTTTTTTTAAAATTTTCGATTTTTGCTTATAACTACCAGCGTAAATGATTGAAAACGACTCTTGGTCATCCCGAAGAGAGCGGAGGGATCTATTAGGACTCACCCCCGTCTTTGTCGGACTCAACCCACGAGATACGCTTCACGAGATACGAAATACGAGCGACGAGCGACTATTTTTCTCCTTGACGGATTAGAAAGTTTCGTCTATTTTATGTCCTGAAAGATAAACGCACCCGGGGCGGAAAACTTCATCGAGTCCACGCGAGATACGATATGCGCCATATGAGCTTAAAGCAGAAGTCTTAATATTTTGAATGGTTGGCATAGAACTTAGAGAAGATGTGAGAACCTGCCCAATACGTAATGTTAGGCGCATTTAAAAGGTAAGAGCGAATGTCAGATTTCGAAAATTGGTTGAAGGAAACAAATTGGGCGTTGTCATTACTCGCAGCGATTCCACTCGCAATTATTGCTAATCTATTGACAATTTCGGTTAGAAATTGGTTAGCACGAAGATCCGCGATCAAAGCAAAGAAAAGATTAAAGGAATTAGAAGATGATCTTAAAAAGGCTGAGACATACATTGATGACAGAGAAAAACTGTATTTATTCCTTGCGCGTGGAATCTTCTCTGTTTTGATATTTATCGCATTAGGAAGTGCTATGTCATCAATTATGCCTCTGTTATCAGGACCTATTGGATCCATATTCTATTTGGTGGCTATTCTTCGCGCATATCAGTGTTTAAATATGGTCAAGAACATTTCAAATTTTGATAAATATAAGGGTGAAATTTTGTCGCAGATAAACCAGATGAAGGCTTTGGCTGGAGAACAATAGATTGATAACATCATTTTTCACATAGTGTATAACGAGTCGCTCACGTTTTTGTTGAGACAGGGTCTCTAATGAATAAATAACTCAAATCTGGATAAAACAAGTTTTGTAGGGCTTAATAGAAAGTGCATAATTATAATTCCATAAAACTCCTGAGAATCGCAACAAATTAATAGGTGATTTTGTTTGATATATGATGTTAATTGAAGATCAATAAAATAAAAGGAAATAGTCATGAAAAAGCCATCGGAAATAGGCGTTATGAAGATAATTGATGAGAATTTATCTCAGATTCAGGATTCTAATGCAAAGAATAGAATCCTTAGTTGGGCGTGGCAAAAGCATTCAACCGAACCCATGCCTGAGAAATTTAAAAAAGTAAAGAAGAAATCTAAAAAAAGGAAAGTAAGTAAGAGTAAAACGAAGCCAAAGCGTCCATCAATTGTTAAGAATCTCAACTTACATCCCAAAGGTAAACAAAGTTTTAAAGAATTTTTTCAGGAGAAAAAACCTAAAGTAGGCGACCAGACTTACGCAGTGTGTGTTTATTATCTCGAAAAGATTCTTAATGTAAAAGGAATTAACCAAAACCACATATATACATGTATGAAGGAGGTAAAGCGTAGTATTGCTAAGAACCTTGAGAACGCGCTTTTTGTTACCGCCTGCAGATACGGTAGCATAGATACTAGTGAGCTATCGAATATAACTATTACTGTTCCAGGAGAGAATCTAGTCGAACATAAATTGAAAACGGAAAAAGGTACTGAATGAGAACGTCACAACCAACAACAGATCAAGTTTTAACTAATATACCCAAAGGTCACCGATCTGAGCTACTCAAGGTTTTCAATAAAATACTAAAAAACTTTCGTGAAAGGCGGTGGGAACCTTCGGCTTTGAATGGTGGAAAGTTCTGCGAAGTTGTTTATTCAATCTTGAAAGGACATACAAGCGGCAACTATTCTTCACGTCTCCAGAAACCGACCAATATGGTTGATTCTTGTCGACGTCTTGAACAAGCTGATAAAAGTAAATTCTGCCGATCAGTAAGAATTCAAATTCCAAGAATGCTTATTTCCCTGTACGAAATACGGAACAACAGAGGTGTTGGGCACGTTGGAGGCGATGTGGATCCTAACTATATGGATGCCATAGCTGTCCTTTATATGGTTAAATGGATAATGGCAGAATTAATTCGAATATTTCATAAAGTAGATATCAACACAGCAACTGAAACTATAGAGAGAATTACCGATCGCACTTTACCAGTTTTATGGAAAGTTGGAGCTAAATTACGCGTATTAGACACTTCTCTCACAATGAGAGAAAAAACGCTTGTCATTTTGTACTATGAACGAGGTCCTATTGACGAATCAGTGCTTGTTGATTGGATAGAGCATACGAATCCTTCGGTGTATAGGAGAGATGTGTTAAGGTCGTCACATAAAGAGAAACTAATTGAATATGATAAATCAAACAAGAAGGTACAAATATCACCAAAAGGTATTAAGTATGTTGAAGAATCTATCGATTTAGCAGATTTTTTCTAATATTGTTGTGAGATGCTTTTTAACCACTCCCAAAGCTGATTTTTCTCAGAGTTTTTTCCTTATATCCCATTCACTAAATACAAATCACCACTCACCCTCTGTGGCCTTTTAATTGATTATTGATTATTTACTCGGAATCTTTTTTCCTTGCGTATTGAGCGATGATTTGCTGCTGGACGTTTGGCGGGACTATTTCATAATGGCTGAGTGTCATCGAGTAGCTGCCGCGTCCTCCGGTAACGCTCTTTAGCTGGCTGTTATATTGTGTAACTTCAGCCAGCGGCACCTGTGCTTTAATAACGATAAAATTTCCAGCTAACATATCCTGGCCTTGTACCCTTCCCCGCTTAGAGGCCAGGTCGCCGGTGATATCGCCCACATTCTCGGCGGGAATTGTAACTTCTATATTGACTATCGGCTCAAGTAAAACGGGGTTTGCATTTTTAACGCCGTCAGCGAATGCCTCTCTGGCCGCTGTACGAAAAGCCACTTCCTTTGAATCGACAGGATGGTGTTTGCCGTCATAAACAGAAACTCTTATATCCTGCATAGGAAATCCTGCAACGACACCACTCAGCATCACTTCATTGATGCCCTTGTGGACAGCCGGCTCGAACTGGCCGGGAATCGAAGCGCCAAAAATATCCCAGCTAAAGTCCAGCGGCGGGTCTGAATTGCGTTCAGCCGGTTCGACACGAAGGTAAACTTCACCGAATTGTCCCGCTCCGCCGGTCTGCTTTTTATGGCGATAGTGGCCCTCGGCCTTTGTGGTAATTGTCTCGCGGTAAGGAATCTTGGGCTCCTTCGTTGTTACCGACAGCTTGGAGCGGTTTTGCATCTTCTCGAGCATTATCCGCAAATGTAAATCACCGAGACCGCTGGCGACCAGCTCTTTTGTCTGCTTGTCTCGCGTAATCTTAAAGCAGGGGTCTTCCTCACATAATCTTTCAAGTGCAGCGCTGATTTTTTGCTCATCTCCTCTTGTGGCCGGCTCAAGGGCCAATGAAAACATCGGCTCGGGCACAGGTGGGACTTCAAATTTGCCGGCCACTTTGCCATCGTGTATAAGGTCACTGATTTTGAGCTCCTCCACTTTAGCTAAGGTTATAATGTCACCGGCTGACCCGGAATCTATTTCTTTGTTTTCACCGCCCTGAGATTTTAAGATGTGGCCTGGCCGAATACCCTTTTTCTCATCATTGCGCAGTACATTGGTGTCTGACTTAATTGTACCGCTGAAGATTCGAATGGTGGAGTATTTCATATTTGACCGTGGGTCGAAGCCGACACGAAAGACCAATCCGGCCAGCGGGCCGGCGGGGTCGGCCTTGAGCTGTGTTGTCTCGTCGCCGTCCNTGAGNTGAGCTGGCGTTGCCTGAAGAGGTGACGGTGTGTATTTTACNATAATATCCAGAAGCTCNTTTACTCCGATTTCTCTGCGGGCATCGGTGAAAACTATGGGGATGAGTGTTCCGGCCTTTAAGGCTTCTACGAAGACGGAAGCTATTTTTTCAGCGGAGATTTCTTCGCCGCCAAGGTAGCTTTCCATAAGCTCGTCATCGGCTACTATGACGCTTTCGATTAGCTCGGTGTGGGCCTTGGCGACGTCCATTAAGGGTGATTCGCCGCTTTCGTTTTCAATACAATCGATAACGGATGCCTTGTCGGCACCGGGAAGATTGGCACAGCGGCATTGTGAGCCGAAAGTCTGCTGAATGGCTTTTATCAGCTCGGGGAAGGCGACATTTTCAGCGTCCATTTTATTTACGACAATGATACGCGGCTTATCAGCCTTTCTGGCTAATTCGGACAGTTTGCGCGTGTTGGTTTCTATGCCGGCTGGCGCGCTGATTACGATTACCGCTGTTTCGGCGGCTGGTATCGCCTTGATGGCCGGCCCGATGAAGTCGGGAGAGCCCGGCGTATCAATAATGTTGATTAGCTTGCCGGCATGTGTGATGTGGACAACGGCGGATTGTATTGAATGCTGATGCTCTTTTTCCTCATCGTAGTAGTCGCAGATGCTGGTTTGCTCGTCAACGCTTCCGAGGCGGTTTGTTGCGCCGGTTTTGTGGAGCATTGCCTCAGCGAGAGAGGTTTTTCCGCTTCCGCCATGTCCTAAAAGAACAATATTGCGAATGTCGTTAGTATTGGCCACTTCTTAAGCCTCCCAAAAAGCTTATTTTTCAGTTCCCATTTAGATAGCTTCAACAAATGCGATAATATAGTGGTTGAGGTATAAAGGGCAAGGAATTTTTTAGCGCGGATTTGCCACGGCGTGTGGTTGAGTTTTTAGGTACTTTTTATGCGGCCAAGAGCTTGTTCTGTTATAATTGCTGCCATTTTATGTGCATCGAACGATTAATCCACGACCTTTTGCGTGTATTCGTTACTTTGGTCTGAACCAACCACGGTGGGGCGAGGGCCGGATTTCCACAACGTGATGTCGGTCGGCACAGAGGGCTTTTACTATTTTTCGCCGGCGATGAGTTTTTCCGCCTCGGCCAGAAGGCCTTGGACGTCCATGTTCCAAATGAGGTCTTCCTGCTTACACACTTGCCGCAGTTGCTCCAGAGCAGCCTTAGCCTCCTCAACCCGGCCGATTCTATGTAGGGTCATGGCCTTAAACGCTAAGTTCCACGGATCTGGGTCTTCGTTTGCCTCAGATAGTATCCGCTGGGCCGCTTCCAGCGTCTTCAGGGCATCCTCGTATGAACCCAAACGGTACTGACCCGCACCCAGCGTAATGAGTATAGCGGGGACATTCGGTTCCCATTCATATGCCTTTTTCACTTTTTCCAGAGCTACTTGGTATGCCGCTACATCCTTATCAGGCAAACTGACAGTTACCCATGCCTCGAATGCAAGATTGTCAGCGTCCTCCCACTTCTTGGAATTCGCAATGTTAAATGCCATCCTTCGAATATCCGGATCAATCGTCGCATCACTCTGCAACTCGCTTATTACATCACGATAGAACCTGCTCTTGTCATATAGTTTCTCTACGAGCCTCCTCGCGATTTCGGTATTTCTCCGTGACTCGTAACCGCCGGCAGGGGGTTCTGATTCCCAGAGCAGAAGGTTCTCTCCATAGATGGCAGCCGCAATGCTCTTACCATCGGGACTAAATGCCACAGCGCCCACGCTGGCGTGCGTATCGAGAGCAAGCAATTCGGCGCCTGTTGTCGCATCCCACAGCCTGGCAGTTCCATCTCGCGCACCAGTGACGATGCGTTTTTTGTCCGGGCTAAAAGCAACAGAGGACACAACGTCCCGATAACCATGCAGAGTCATCAACTCGGCACCTGTTACTGCATCCCATATCTTGGCCGTACGATCCGCGCTGGCCGACGCGATGCGTTTGCCATCCTGACTGAAAGCTACGGACAGAACAGTATCTTTATGACCTTGAAACGTAAGTACCTCAGAGCCGCTTGCCATGTCCCACAACTTGATTGTTTTGTCACCGCTACCAGAGACGATCTGCCTGCCATCCGGGCTAAAAGCTGCTGACCGAATATAATCTGTATGACCTTGAAACGTGATTACCTCGGAGCCACTTGCCCCATCCCACAATTTGATCGTCTTGTCATCACTGCCGGAGATGATGTATTTACCGTCCGGGCTAAAGGCGACACATTTGACTGTATCTTTGTGACCGCGCAAAGCCATCAACTGCGCTCCAGTCAAGGCATCCCACACACGGGCCACTCTGTGCTCCGCCTCGCCTGAGACGATTCGCCTGCCATCCGGGCTGAAAGCAACCGACAGCGGATAAAATCTGTGACCCCGGATAGTCCTGATCGCCTCGCCAGTTTGAGCATCCCATAGTGTGATTGTCCCGCCATAATAACTGTACATGCCGTCGGTAACAATCTGCCTGCCGTCGGGATTAAATGCTACGGACCGTGGCATATACGCGCTGTACCCATGGAACCTGCATGATTCGCGGTCTATTATTACATCCCATATCTTGACCGTACCGTCTCTGCTGGCAGAGATGAGATGCTTCCCATCTGGCTTGAACGCCACGTATTCAACATACCAATCATGACCTCTGAATCTCCTGAGTTCCTCTCCAGTTTCTGCGTCCCAGATTCTGACTGTATTGTCGCGCCCGCCTGAAGCAATAGTCTTCCCGTCTGGACTGAAAACAACTGACACAACGGGTCCATCGTGTCCTCGAATTGTGACCAGCGTATGCCAGGTTTCTGCATCCCATACCTTGATAGCCTTGTCTTTGCTCCCCGAAACAATTCGCTTGCCGTCCGGGCTGAATCCCACAGCCATTACCCACTCGTCATGTCCGCTGAGCGTTGTCACCTCGGCACCCGTTTGAGCATCCCACAGCTTAATCGTATCGTCGCCACTACCCGAGGCAATGCGTTTGCTGTCGGGACTGAACGCCAAGGCGTATATCTCTCGCTGCCCTCTGAGTGTTTTCAGTTGGGCACCCGTTTGAGCATCCCACAGTATGATTGTCCCGTCATAACTTTGACTGCACGAGGCAAACTGCTTGCTGTTGGGGCTAAATGCGAGGGCCGAAACCGGAGCGAGATGCCCTTGTAGCGTCATCACTTCCGCGCCAGTTTGAGCATCCCAAAGCTTGATTATCTTTTCATCACCGCCGGAGGCGATATACTTGCCATCCGGGCTGACTGCTAGGGCATATATGAAACCATTGTGACCCCGGAGTGTCCTGAGCTCCTCACCGATAGCTAAATCCCATACCTTGATTGTCTTGTCTTTGTACCCACAGGTGATAATTCGCCTGCCATCGCTACTGACGTCTGCCCTGTAGGGTAAGCCTACGCGCAGGGTTGTAAGAGACTCGTCTTGGATATAATTGAGCCGATTCCATTCCCAGCCCCGCAGATCTTCAGGGCAGGAATCTAACAGACTTCGGACTTGCTTTGCATTTCCCTCCCGGTGTTTTGCATCAGCTAATTGGATACTATTCACGTAAAGGGCCTGCCTGAGGTCTTCGGCACGGTCTTCAGCCAGCGTGCGCTGTTTCGTGGCAACTGTTTCAGAATTCTCGGCACGAACCCGAGCCTGCTCGGCCCGGAAGTACATTGCTGTACTGACGACAAAGCCCAATATGATGGCTATCGCCACGAGTGCAACTGTTGCCACTGAGCCAGCGTGCTTTCGTACAAACTTCTTGACTCGATACGTGGCAGTCTCCGGACCGGCTATGAGCGGCAAGCCATTGAGGTAATTGCGGACATCATCGGCCATCTCGGATGCCGAGCGGTACCGCCTGCAACGGTCCTTACGCATGGCCTTCAATGGAATCCATTCAAGTTCACGATGCAAACGCCTCGCTAAGGCTATCACTTGTGTACAGCGGCTTGCTGCGATGGTCTTGGCCTTCTCACCAAGGCTGGTTAAACGTATGCTCGGCGAAGCCGGTTCTTGCTCCCGAATCGTCTGCTGAATCTCCGCATATCCAGCACGCTCAAAAGACTCCCTTTCAAACGGCAACACGCCAGCCAATAGCTCGTAAAGAACCACGCCTAATGAGTAGATGTCCGAGCGGGTGTCAATGTCCTGAGTGGCCAAATCTACCTGTTCAGGACTCATATATTCGGGCGTACCCAATAATTGGCCCTGGAAAGTCATGAAGGTCTTATCTGTAAGCGGTTGGGCGATCGCCTTGGCAATTCCAAAATCAATAATCTTTGGAACAGCTCTATCACCGTGCACTGAGATCAAAATATTCGAAGGTTTGAGGTCTCTGTGGATGATGCCTTTTTGATGGGCATGGTGGACGCCCTCACAGACCTGCTCAAACAACCTTAATCTCCTTTCAATATTGAGCTTGCGGTCATCGCAGTACTTCGTGATGGACACACCCTTTACATATTCCATAACAAAGTAAGGTCGCCCGGCCTTAGTCGTTCCAGCGTCAAATACGTGGGCGATATTGGGATGGTCTAATAGAGCCAGGGCTTGCCGTTCGGCCTCGAAGCGGGCGATGACTTGTTTGGAATCCATTCCGGGTTTGATTATCTTAAGCGCGAGGCGGCGTCTAACCGGTTTTTTCTGTTCGGCTAAATAGATCAAGCCCATGCCGCCTTCCCCGATCAGTTCGAGTAGCTCATAGCGGCCGATACTCGTGCCGGGACCTTCGATCAGAAGGGGCTTGTCCAAAGTAGCTTGTGGTTCCAAAGCCGGAACTTCGAGGAAATCGCCGGCTTCTTCGTGGGCCTTGAGCAAGGCCTCGACCTTTGCATGCAGATTGGCATCATTACCACAAGCCTCATCCAGGTAGGCTTGCCGGTCTTCAGCAGTTTGCTTTTCAAGCGCATCTGAAAAAATCGATTTGATGTCTTTTGGTTCTTTTTTCATCGCATAGCTCCTTTACAAATGCCTCTGTCCATATTGGAATGCGACATCCACGGTACAAATGCGACAGAAAAAATCCTGAAATTTATAAAAAATTTGTCTCTTGGGGCCCAATACGGACAGATTGAAGAAACTTAATTTGTAAGCCCTTACAGCGAAATTAGTTACAACTGATGCCACGTCGATGGAAGACGATTACTTCGTGAACCAGAGGCGTTAACGTGAGGGTGGTCCCTCTGACCTTGTGATTTCCTGATAGAGCCAGGCGCGTGCATAGGCCCAGTACCTGTCAGCAGTGCGGCGTGAGACGCCCAGAATTTCGGCTGCTTGCTCGAGGGTTAGACCAGCAAAATAACGGATTTTGACCAGATCGGCAGCCACTGGGTCTTCTTCGGCAAGTTTGGTGAGCGCTTCATCCAGGGCGATAAGATTTTCTGATGGTTCCTCGATAGCCAGGACTGCCTCATCGAGATCGACTCTTTGTTGTGCGCCACCATGTTTTAGGCGCCGTTTACGTCGTGCGTTTTCAATTAGGATGCGACGCATGGCTTCGGCTGCTGCAGCAAAGAAATGGGTGCGGCTCTTCCAATCTTGGGCTTCTGCTGCGACCAGTCGGATATATGCCTCGTGAACAAGGGCGGTTGCCTGGAGTGTCTGGCCGGGCGGTTCCTGCGATAACTTCTGAGCAGCCAAACGACGCAGCCCTTGGTAGACTGCTGGAAGAAGCTCGTCCGCGGCCCGAGCATCACCTTGCTTGATTGCAGTCAAAATGCGAGTAACATCGCTCATGGATATGCTCAAAATTAGGTTTCTACCCTCTCGGGTCCAAAACTGGGCGTTGAAGGTACTTTGTTGCCCCCAACTGCTTATAGTTTTCTTCCTCAGCGTCGCTCATCGGCTCGCTCCGCACAAATACCTCTTGCCCATGGGTAGAGATTGGGCGAGACTTTATCAAATCCGGCAATATTATAGCAGTCAATCGTAGTAATGTCGAGATGGTTAAGAGCATCCGCAAAACAAGCCTTCGATGAACTCAGGCACGGTTTGAGGGTGACATCCTGTGTTCCATTATTAGAGCAAAGATCAGTATTATTTATAGTTTGCTAAGATGCTTTTTGCAACGGCCTCGCTTATAGTACCGGCTTCAAGAAGAGCATTTACGGATTCCAACATTGTGATCATGCCGTGCTTTTTGCCCGTCTCGATTACACTTCGTAAGAAATACCCGCCCTTTCTTCTAATGATATTCCTGGCGGCACCGGTTACAACCAATACTTCACAAGCTACCCTTTGTTGGCCTTTTACCGTCGGGATTAGCTCCTGGTGAATGATGCCTTTTGCAGATTCTGCCAGAAGAAATCTCAATTGGCCTTCTTCGGTAGCAGGAGCATAGCTCAAAAGCCTTTCGATAATCTTGTCGATCGATATGACATGTAGAGTGGAAAGGACCAGGACGCCAGTTTCTGCGGCGGTGAGTGCAATCTTAATGGTCTCGTAGTCTCTCATCTCACCTATCGCGATAACATCAGGGTCCTGCCTTAAAGCAGCCCTGAGTCCGGTATAAAATGTCTGAGTGTCTCTTCCGACTGCTCTTTGCCTTACAACACCGACTTTATTCGTATGCACGTACTCGATTGGGTCCTCGATAGTGACTATGTGCTTTTCACAGGTTGTATTTATTTCATCTATCATCGACGACATTGTCGTTGTTTTTCCCTGGCTTGTACTTCCGGTTATCAGTATCAGCCCTTTTGTTCTGTGAGATAGGTCTCTGACAACGTCAGGAAGAGACAATTCTTTAATCGTTTTGGGTTTTGTAGGGAGAATTCTGATTGTGGAGCCTACCGCGCCGTTAAAATAACCGACATTAATCCGGTATCTTCCATCTCCATCAGACAGCATTAAGTCATAATCGAGATTTTTTTCAAACTGGATTTTCTGGTCTTCCGTCAGCAGCTCCAGAGATATTTTTCGGCTTTGGTCGGCGGTTAGCTTCTCTTTTGTAATAGGGACCAATTTTCCTCCGATCCTGAACAATATTGGAGCACCGGCAGAAATGTGTATGTCGGTGGCCTGCTGGGCTTTTGCGTGCACTAATAGCTGTTTTCTGCTTATCATAACTCGATTCTGTATCTCTCATCGTGGCTGAGAGTTCGCCTTGCCCGCGTACACGATGCATTTATTTGAACTTGCGGCTCCCGGTCTGCAGGGATACGTATGAAAACGGCCAAAGTTGAGCCGCGAATATTCATATTATTAATATTCAATTCTATGGTTCTGTCAAGGTTTTCTTTGCTCTGGCTTTTGACTTGCTGTTCTGCCCAGGCCAGGCCGCTCGCAACCAGATTTCGCTGGAGGGCCTGAAGATAAGCGGTATCNGATTGGAACAATATAGTGTTCGAGACGCCGGTTAAAACGAACATCTCGATTCCGATTATCGCTATCGCCGCTACCACAATTATCAACACAAAGCCATTTTTTCTTCTATTTTTCATCTTTACTTTAGAGCCTCTCGAAAAGCACCTACAAAATACAGATGAGAATTCGCCATCTTCTTTTCATGATGGCCTAAAACATTGTGCTCTATATGGGTCTTAACTTCCACTGCGTAGCCGCTGCTGTCTTTTCTCCAGACGTGCCATTTTAGTTTAGCGTGAGGTGCTGGCCAAGCTTTCGTCTGTTCTGTGCTACCTTGCTGAGTGTTCGTTACCTTGTGTCTGAGGACCTGGCCATCTTTTAATTGATAGCGAATCACACCATCTGTTACTTTGATTAGAAGCAGCTCATCGTCCGCAGTATGCCCGGCGAATAATTCTGGGAGCTCCTTTGCTGC
>JGI24422J19971_10000766_pt1 | contig 18559 bp, 16 predicted proteins | sample DeeMarSWOR152_54_FD_19971 | JGI IMG/M metagenome (IMG submission 19971) | reverse complement strand
CTTTAGTTCCTCCATATGGAGCGTGTAACCATTCAATCTTCTGCCGTTGAGATTTTTTAGAGGAGTGAAATTATGCATTAGGATGTAAGGTTTGTAACTAATCTCTTTCTATTTTCATTCGGCTGAGCTCGTCTGTTTTTGCCGCTGTTTTTTCGACAATAATCGCACCTGCTCCTGAGCCAATGACAACCACATCGTATTCTTTTATGGCCTTTACCTCCCTCTTAAATATTAGCTTAAAGGAATTTATTTTCAAGAAGCCTGTTTATTTTCTGCCTGGAAATAAAAATCCGAGGAGAGTTAGTAGGCAAATTTGGGTGTTACATAAAAAACACAGTAGGCTGTGTTAGGGATTTCCTTAATCTTCATCACTTCTAACTTTTATTATTGCCAGATTATTTATAATGGTCAGGGAGTTTGCTTTTAACCCTACTCAAGCCGCTTCGAGCTCGGCGAGAAGGTCTGAGATGAGTTCTTTTACAGTTACTATCTTGTCGCAACGGTAAGCATTTTCCCCACAGAAAATGAGGCCGTTGTCAACATCCCCGAAGTAAGAGTTCAGGAGAGCCAGAGCAATGCAGTACTTCGCCTCACTAACTTTACAGACAGAAAGACACCTGTAGGGACACTTAATCTTAAGTCTTCCCTTAATTTCTAAATCCTGTAAAAACTTATTCTGAATGGCTCTTCCTGGCATGCCCACAGGACTTTTTATGATGACAATATCCTCTTCTTTGGCGTTAATGTAACTCTGCTTAAATTCCTGGGAGACATCGCACTCCACTGTACAGACGAAACGAGTAGCCATTTGGACTCCAGACGCACCAAGGGAAAGCATTCGAGCTATATCCATTCCGTTGAAGATCCCCCCAGCGGCGATAACAGGAATTTTCTTTCCGTATTTATCTTCATACGCTTTTACCGTATCCAAAACCTCCGGCAAAAGATTCTCAAGGGAATATTTTTCCGGCTTATTGAGCTGTTCTTCGGAGAAACCAAGGTGTCCTCCTGCCAGAGGCCCTTCAAGGATTATGGCATCTGCAGTCCTTTCGTAACGCCTGTTCCAGACGCGAAGAATTAACTCAGCCACCCGTGCGGAGCTGACTATGGGCAGGAGACTTACAGAACTGTCTTCGACCAAGCCAGGAAGCTTTACAGGGAGTCCGGCACCGTATACGATTATCTTAATCCCTTCCCTTACAGCGGTCGTAATCAGATCGTCTGCATTGCTGAGCACTCCCATGAAATTGACTGCGATATGACCATTTGTCATACTTTTCGCCTTGCGAATTTCTCTTTCCAGAGCTTCCCGAGATATCCTTTCATATTCATTCTTTGAGGCCTCTATATCTCCCAGGCCTATGCTCGAGATAGTGCCTATCCCGCCTTCCTCAGCCACAGCAGAGGCAAGCGAAGCAAGAGATACCCTCACACCCATTCCTCCCTGTACAATCGGGATGTCTGCGGAGATGCTTCCAAATTGAAGCTTGGGGATTTTCATTTTAGTTTTCGCACCTTTTCAATACAAGGCAGGCATTACCTCCTCCGAAGCCAAAGGAATTACTAAGAGCCACCTCGAGGTCGATCGATTCGACTCCTTTGGTCACATAATCAAGAGGGCATTCCGGATCGCGCTCCTCATAGTTGATCGTTGGGGGCAGTTTGCCGGTATAGATACTCATCACAGTAGCCACGAATTCCACTGCCCCGGCAGCAGCCAAAAGGTGACCGATCATCGACTTAATGGAACTGATCTTAAGATGCTTCCCGTGGTCGCCAAAAACCTTCATGACAGCTGCACTTTCAATCTTATCATTGAGGACAGTAGAGGTGCCGTGCGCGTTGATATATCCCACCTTTGGCGGGTCGATGCTTGCATCTTTAAGCGCTTCCCTCATGACCCTGATCATTCCATCTCCTCCAGGTTCTGGAGCTGTAAAATGATAGGCGTCAGCAGTATTACCATAGCCAACAAGTTCGGCATAGGTGCGGGCGTTCCGGCTGGTAGCATGTTCAAGCCTTTCTAAAACAACGACGCCAGCCCCTTCCCCCATCACAAAACCGTCACGGTTCTTGTCAAAAGGCCTGCTTGCCTTTTCCACACAATCATTCCTGCTCGACATTGACCGCGTCGCGCAAAAACCAGCGAAAGGCAAAGGACTCACGCTGGCCTCTGAACCTCCTGCCAGCATGATGTCGGCATCCCCCCTCTGGAGAATTCGAAAGGCATCGCCAATGGCATTTGTCCCCGTAGAACAAGCCACGGAAGGGGCTGATAGAGGTCCTCTTAAATCAAAAGCAACGGAGACCATGCATGCTGCCATGTTTATGAGGACTTTAGACACAGAAAAAGGCCCTAAAGACATTGGCCCTTTTTCATGAAGCCGAGAATACTCGCTCTCCAGCGTGTGCGCTCCCCCGATACCTGAACCTATGATGACTCCCGCCCTATTTCCATCAAAGTTAAAGGTGTCTAAACCGGCATCTTTGATCGCCATGGCGGACGAAGCCATGGCAAAATGGATAAATCTATCCATTCTATCTACAGATTTCTCATCGATCCATTCTTCTGGATTAAAGTTCTTAACTTCTGCCGCCATCTGGGAACGAAAATCAGAAGGATCGAAGTGAGTAATCCTTGATATACCATTTCGTCCGGCTTTTAATCCTTCCCAGAACTCTTCAACCCCTATACCAATAGGAGTTACTGCACCTAATCCGGTTACAACAACTCGATGTTCATTCATTGCTGTTATATTCTTGAAAGTTGCAGAGCTTTGAAAGGAGGCTCGATGCTTTTCTAACCCCGAAGGAGGATTATCCCTTCATGATTGCAGAGATGTCAAGCACAAATTTGGAGCAACAAGTCTCTCTTTACTATAACACTCTCGATGGATTTCTCGTTTAAAAATCTATAAAATCGTTTGACCGGATTTTAGCCTCCGTAGTCGAAAATGGCTAAAATGGTTAAATTAAAAAGAATATAAGGCAATGAAATACTACTCTAACTTGCAGATTTATAATATAAATAGCTGATAATCTGGTGGTACGCCCGGAGGGATTTGAACCCCCGACCTTCTGATTCGTAGTCAGACGCTCTATCCAGCTGAGCTACGGGCGCGCAGGGGAAATGTTTTTCATATTATGCCAGATTTTGAGGATTTTTGTAAGAGAATTAATGCTATAGAAATCATAAGGGGGGCTTGATGAATCAAGCCCCTACAATACAAGCATCTACAAATTGGTTTCCTACAATATAATATAAAGTGGATTAAGTAAATCAAGCCCCTACAATAGATAAGGGGGGGATTGATGAATCAAACCCCTACACAGATATTATTTAGTCTGAAATCTTGAGGATAGCGGCGCCGCTTATTTTACCTTTTTTTAGGAGCTGAAGAGTTTTATTCGCCTCTTCTAATGGAAAGACCTGGGTGGTTGTGCGAATAGGGATTTCTGCCGCAATCCGGAGAAGTTCTTCCCCGTCCTGTCTTGTTGCGTTGGCCACACTGCGAAGGGTCCGTTCGTGGTAGAGATATTTCACATAATCCATCTCAGGTATTGGGGTCATGTAAATTCCTGCCAGGGCCAGAGTACCGCCTTTATCAAGGACTCTTAATGCATCGAGAACCAGCTCGCCAGCAGGAGCAAAAATAATGGAGCTATCCATTTTTGTAGGAGGCTCGTCTTTTGATTTTCCTGTCCAGACGGCGCCGAGTTTGCTGGCCAGATTGCGGTGTTCTTCACTCCGGGTAAAAACATAGACTTCACAGCCCCAGTGGACAGCCACCTGAATAGCAACATGAGCAGAAGCCCCGAACCCGTAAAGGCCCAGGCGCTGGCCGGGCTTTGTCTCGCTCAGGCGCAGGGCTCTGTAGCCGATAATTCCGGCACAGAGGAGAGGTGCGGCTTCCCCACCAGAGAATATTTCTGGAACAGGATAGGCAAATTTCTCGGGGATGACTATGTACTCAGCGTAGCCGCCGTTTACATGGTAGCCTGTAAACCGGGCAATTTCACAGAGGTTCTCATTTTCCCGCTGGCAGAACGCGCACTCGCCGCAGGCAGAATAAAGCCAGGCAACACCGAGTCTTTCCCCTTCTTTAAAGCGAGAAGTGTTTTTGCCAAGCTTTTCCACAACTCCTACAACCTGATGACCCGGGATTATAGGAAGTTTGACCTCAGGAAGCTCCCCTTCTATAGTATGAAGGTCTGTATGGCAGACACCACAGACTTTGACACGGAGGAGGATATCCTCAGGGTCTGGTTCTGGAATGGGAAGGTCAACAAGCTCAAGGGGGTTCTGGTCAATAGGTGCAAATCTTTTCAAGATCATTGCTTTCATTGAACCACCTCTTCCCTTTAAGCATTTATAAATATATGAAGTTTAAGGGGAAGTCAAAATAAATATTTTATGAGATTGCGCAGCCTGTTCCGAGCGAAGCGAAGGAATCTCCTGAGCTCCTCGCAATGACAGAATACTAAGTAACTTAGTCTCCTCTTGTTTGCAGAACAAAGGGCTCGAACAGCAAATTATACGAAGGTTCTACACTTTTTGGACAATGTTCTACACCTTTGGGTATGACAGCTATTTCCCCTTCATTTAATGTTATATCTGGTTGGTCTTTGAGTTGAATAGTGATGCATCCTTTAAAGACGTAAAAAAGCTCATCTTCATTTGTATGTTTATGCCAATGAAACTCTCCTTTGACTAAAGCCATCCGCACAACCTGGTCATTTAGCCGCACTACCTCTACGGGAAAAAACGGCTTGTTAATCTCCTTAATTTTTTCCTCCAAGTTAATTACAGTAATCATCTATAGACCTCCTTTCGTCTTGAATCTATCTTTTAAAGCAGCCAGTGTATTACCGGGAAGAATAAAAGATATAAGTGATATTCTATTTTTAGTAATAAAAGGAGAAAGCAGCTTTGCCCTTTTTTATGAAAATGCGGACTTGATAAATCAAGTCCCACCATCATTGGTTATTTTTTCTGGCACTTTTCGCAGTAGCCAAAAACCTGGATTGAAAATTTATCCGTCATGAAGTGACTTTCTTTTCCTATCTTGTTTAGTATTGTTTGTATTCTCTTATGGGAAAATTCTTTAACCTCTCCGCAGGAAAGGCAGACCAAATGGCCGTGGGCTGCCTTGACAACTTCAGGCTCATAGTGGCTGTGATTCTCTCCAAAGTCAATCTCACTCACCAGGCCGCTCTTTACCAGGAGGCTTAATGTCCGGTAGATAGTGGCTAAAGATACCTTTTGGCCTTTGCTTTTCAGCTTTCTGTGGATTTCATAGGCATTAGGGTGAACTTTTTTAGAAGACAATATTTCTTTAAAGATCAGATGTCTGGGTCGTGTGAATTTAAGCCCTTGAGAACTCAGATAATCCTGGAATGCCTGAAGTTCCATATTTACTATCAAAAAAGGTGGGCTTGATGAATCAAGCCCCTACAATAAATTCACTATAACCCAACTAGGTGGTTTGATAAATCAAGACCCTACAACAAAATCATAATAATTTAAAAAGGTGGGCTTGATGAATCAAGCCCCTACAAATTAATTTATCAACAAATTCATTTATCAATAGATTTATTTTTTCTTTTCTTTTTGTCTTTGGATTTTGTGCTTTAGTCTTTCCCGCCTGTGGGCGAAATCTTTCTCGTAATATGAGGAAAAGTCAAGAGAGAGGACATACCCTTCTTCTGCTATTTTTCTTGCCTCCTTGTATTTCTTCTCCTTGTGTTCGAGGTACATGGCAAGTTCTCTAAAAGAGAAAAGCTGATCTTTAGATTGCGTATTTGAAGAGGTCATCTCTTTCCATAATGAAACAGCACTTTTCCACTCTTGATTTCTCTTGAAAAAATAAGAAATTTTTTTCTTAGCCGTTAGCGATAACTCATCCGATAATCCCTCCTCAAGAGCTCGCTTGAAGAAATGAACAGATTTCTCTGCCTCTCCTATATTTTCCATCACTCTGCCCGCGCCGTAGAGGTCCAAGGCATCTGTAAGTTCCTCTCCTTCACCTTCAGAAAATATGAGAGAGCCAACAATTATAACTCCTAAAAGAGAAAGAATATCCTCCTGATTATGGTAAAGGATAGGCTCAATCAGCTCAAAATTCCCTGTGTTTAGATATTGAAAATATCTCCAGGGAATCTCGGCTGAAGGTATATCTTCTGAACGGTCTGCCTCGACGACCTCCCGGGCAAGATGGTAAAGACGGCAGCTTTCGTGCTTATGCCTCCAGAGACTGCGGGCAGAATACAGAAAATCAAGATGAGGAAGTTCACTGAGGATGAAAGGCTGCTTGTGGAGGATGAATCGTGTCTCGAGCAGGGGCATATCAAAACCCTTTCCGTTAAATGTCACCACGGATTGAAAGTTCATCTGAGAAAAAAACTGCCCAAGCTCCTGAATCATCCTTTCTTCTTCAGCAAGCTCCCCGAGGAAAAACTGGGCTACGTAGAATTTATCATCTCTGTAGAAACCCAGGCCTACGAGAAAAGCGATAACTCCCGTTCCTCCGGAAAGACCCGTTGTTTCCAGGTCTATGAACAGCGCTGTGGAGAGGTCGAGGTTTTCGAAGGCGCTATCCTTGCTTAGACAGGTGAGAGTGTTCCCTTTTATATCCAATCCCGAAGATATGGTAACTTTTCCGTACTTTATGTCCAGAGGATACGGATTTTCAAAAAACTGAAGGGGCTCCCTTTTAAGAGGCTCGAAGGGCGGAGTTTTGGGCTCTGAAGGTTTTTCTTGGCGGGTGAGGCTTATAAGTTGTTCTAGTTTATCTTTAACTGATAGATCCCCGGTTTTTTCGATCTCTTCCCAGGCTTCCTTCACAAGCTGGGATTTAGAGCGAGAGCGAGCCTCTCTTTCTTTTTTCAGTCGTTCCAGTTTATCTTTGATGTCAGCCATTTTTAAGCTAGCTTAAGTCGGCCATATCTTGTCACCAATGTACGCCTGAGGACGGAGCATTTCACTCTCTCGATGAACCAAACATATTAAAATTATAACTCTGAGTTATAAAAATTTAAAATTAATTAAAAAAAATAACTGTGTGTTATAAACATATGTAGACTTTCTCAACTGTTCTGCTTTTGTTTATTTATCTCACTCTCCCATAAACTGGAGGAGGATCATGCGGGACCGGGAGCGGTTATCGAAATCGATAAACACAATCTGCTGCCATGTTCCAAGATTAAGCCTGCCGTTGGAAAACGGGACATTAAGGGATGCTCCGATGAGTGCGGCTCGGACATGAGAAAATCCGTTTCCGTCTCCCCACTTTGCATCATGATGATAGGTGACATTGCTCGGAATCACTTTTTCCATGAACTCAGAGAAGTCTTCAACTAGGCCAGGTTCGTGCTCGATTGTCGTCAGACCGCCGGTTGAACCAGGAACAAACAGGTTGAGGATTCCATCCTGGAGTTTGTTCTCAGAGAGCTTCTTGGAAACCTCCTGCGTTAAGTCCTTCATGTCAGAAAATCCGCGTGTTGAAAAGCTTAAGGAATCGCTGATAATTTTCATTGCGAAATCTCCCTCATAATAATAGGACAAATACTGCTAGGCGTAAAGCGCAAAACAAAAATAAGAAAAGTCAGGGGCGATGTTACCTGCAGGCTTCTTTAAAGATCTGATTTATAAAAACACATAAAAAAAGTCGCCTGCCTTTTTTTTGTCCTCGTTTTTATTGATCCCTGTCTTTTTTGCTTTATTAAATACCTTGATAAAGTAGCCTGTCCCCTTTTTTTGTTGTTTTTTTGGTCAACGAAAATGCAATTATTTGCGTTTTGATATATAAAAAAGAAAAAATGTACCTTTACACATAAATGATATGAAAGAGGAAGCTGTAATAAGACAGGCCCAGGAGGGAAACAGGGAAGCAATGAGACTCTTGTTTGAAGAAAATAAGCAAAGAATCTTTTCTCTTGCTTATCAGTATACAAAAAATGCTGAAGATGCAGAGGACATACTCCAGGAAACATTCATAAAAGCCTACCGCTCCTTGCACAGGTTCAATGTTCAAGATGGAAACAGCTTCTCTCCCTGGCTCTGCCGGATCGGCATCAACTGCAGCATTGATTACTTAAGACGAAATAAAACCAGAAAAGAGAAAGACATGATTATGAATAATATAGAGAACCTAACTTCCTACGACAAAAACTCAAATCCCGAAAATACTAGCGTTCAGAGAGATATTCGGGAAAAAATAGATCAAACATTAAATAAATTATCAGGCCAGCAAAAAATTATTTTCATCCTCAAACACTATCAACAATTAACCACAAAGGAAATCGCAGAATACCTTAATTGTTCTGAGGGGAGTGTGAAAAAGCAACTATTTCGAGCAGTCTCGGCTATGAAAATACACCTGAAAGGCCTGATTTTGGAGAATAAATATGAAATGCAAAAAATATGAAGAAAAAATTATTCTCCATCTTTATGGAGAACTCGACGAAAAAGAAAAATCAGAGTTAGAGAAACATATAAATGAATGCCCGGAATGTTCAAGAGATTTCGCTTACACCAAAAAAGTTTTTAAAGCACTGGAAAAAAGCAAAAAGGAAATACCAGAGGCAAACTGGGAGAAATGCTGGAGTGAGATAGACGCCGGCGCGCAAAAAAAGCCAGTACCCCAGAGAAACTTCTTTTTCTTTACCCGCTGGGCGTATGCGGCTGCGGCCCTTCTCCTCGTTTTTGTCCTGGGAGCAATCATCGGAAGATTCTTGTTTCCCCCGGGCCAGCAAGCTCAGAACGAGCAAGGCTTATCCGCCGGCTCCATCCAGTTCGCGTTGCAGGAATATTTTGAGGAGCTTAAACCGGTGCTAGTCGAATATGCCAACTTCACCTCGTCAGAGAAAGGTGAAGAAACCATCCTAATGGACAAAGAAGTAGCCCGTGATCTCCTCATCCAGAACATTCTCTTGAAAAGCATTGTGACTAAAACTGACCCGACACTCGCCCAGCTTCTCGATGATGTGGACATCGTTTTAAAGGAGATTTCAAACCTAAAAAAAGAAGATAGACAGACTCCATCCCTGATCAAGGAATTAATTCAAGAACGAGAGATTCTTTTCAAGATGGAAATCTTACAAAAAATATAAGGAGATAAAAAATGAAAAACATAAAATCCATCTCGCTTTTTTTAGTTTTAATACTCTTCTTCGGAGCCTTCCTTTTTGCCCAGCAAAAAGAGAAGGACCGTGAAGCCTATGAAAAAGCCCGCCAGCATTACGAGAAAACCCGTGAAATCTACGAGAAAGCCAAGCAATATGTCTATTCGAAAGAATGGGAAAAAGCAATCGAAAAGCTCAATGAAATCATTGAAAAATATCAAAAAAGTGACCTTCTGGATGATTCACTTTACTGGCTTGCCTACAGCAAGTACAAACTCGCTCTCGATCTAAACCTTGACCTCCAGCTCAAAATTCAACAACAAGCCATAGAAAACCTCAATCTTCTTATTGATGAACATTCTAAGAGCACGTGGGCAGACGACGCCAAGATGCTCAGGATCAACCTAGCACAAGATTTGTACAAGAAAGGATTAAGCGAGTACAAAGAATACATAAATGATGTGATTGTCGATGTGGGAGTGGAAACAGGACCCGTACATATAACAATCGTAAACGAAAAAGATAAAGTCGAAAAAGTCGAACCGGAAACAGAAGTGAAGCTTGTTGCGCTGAATGCTCTCTTGAACATGGACGAGGAAGAAGCATTCCCGATTCTTGAGAAAATTGTCAGGGGAAAGGCGGACCCGAAGCTCAGAGAGCGGGCTCTGCTTATTCTCTGCCAGTCTCAACATCCAAAATTCCTCCCGCTTCTGGTCGAGCTGGCAACCAAGGACCCTGATAAAAAAGTCAGAGAAGGGGCGATCATGTGGCTCGGAATGAGAAAAGAAGAGGAAGCGCTCGATGCTCTTATCAAAGCCTACGACGCAACCAACGATAGCAAGCTAAAAGAAAGAATAGTTCTCTCTGTCTCCCAGAATAAGAACAAAAAGGCGCTGTATAAGCTTATGGATATCGCCAAGAACGACAAAGACATGAAAGCGCGAGAAAGGGCTATCCTTATGATCGGAATGAGAAAAGAAGCAGGAATCCTCGATACGCTTATTCAAGTTTACGATAGTACAACAGATCCGAAGCTCAAAGAACGCTTGATTCTTGCCATCGGGCAAAATAAAGATAAAAAAGCCAGAGATAAATTGCTCGATATAGCAAAAAACGAAAAAGATATGAAAGCAAGAGAGAGAGCTATTCTCTTGTTAGGAATGAGCAAAGAAAAGGAAATGCTCGATATATCTATTCATCTTTATGACAGCACGACTGATCCCAAGCACAAAGAGCGATTAATCTTAAACATTGCTCAATTCAAAGACAAAAAAGCCAGAGATAAATTGATTTATATTGCGAAGAACGACAAGGATATGAAAGCAAGAGAAAGAGCCCTCCTCATGCTGGGAGATGCAAAAGATGATGAGATGCTGGACATGCTTTCTGATATTTACCCAAAGACGGATGACGTTAGACTCAAGGAAAGAATAATATTCGCAATCGGAGAGAATAAAAGCGATAAGGCGATTCATAAGCTAATCGAGATAGCCAGGAAAGAAGAAAATGTGAAATTGAGGAAACATTTGGTTTTCCTTATTAGTCAGTCCAAAAATGAAGAAGCTATAAAGTTTCTTAAAGAAATAATCGAGAAATAAGAAGAAAAAATTAGAGTCTTATAGAATTCTTATTTGGAGATTTTCCTCTATCTCCTGGTTCATCGAAGAATCGACTAATCCTATTCTGAAAGTATACTCTCCCTCAGAGAAGCCTTCAAAATTAAGCTTGAACACGACATTCCAGATCCCTGCTTTTTTATTCCATGATTCATCCATGACTTCGGAAAGCAAGACTCCTTGCTCTTTGCCGTTTTGCACAAGAGAAAACTGAGGCTTAAAAGCAACCTTCTTCTGTGGAGAATAGACCTGCAAGAATAGGGAGATATCTTCTCTCCGTTTAAATTGATTCAATCCTAGAGGATAAAACTTGAACTGCGAGACTTGAAGAGTACCATCTTCCTGAGAGATCGAAAAAGGCTTGGTTCCTCCTTTGGTGCTTTTAACCAGTTGCCCGAAAACAGCGCTAGTGATTGTTGGGTCTTTCTCTTTTTTCAATGACGGAACCTCGAACATTTGTTCTACAGTCCCTATCTCACCGCGGCTTTCATCATAAAGAGCAAAGATCACGCGGTATTTATCTTTTTTTAATTTCAATCTTTGCGAGCGCGTGTTATATCCAAAATATTTTGAATTCTTCAATCTGTCGAGGAAAGAAGGTGTGAGCACAAAAGGGATATTAACCTGAGTGCTGAAAGTATCTTCTTTTTTCAGGTCTTCAATCCACATATTTAATTTCAGGATTTTCATTTCACGAGCACCGCTATCTCTGGGAATCAATTCTTGCACCGGCAAAGCGAGATTCATCCATAGGATACATTCATTTTTTCTGTTGATGAACGGGACTACTCGAGCATTGAATGGTATTTGATTAAACAGGGAAGGATTGTATGAAGCAGAGGAAAAAATGAGCGATTCTCTTTGTTCATCGGAGTAATCATAATAGCCTTTGCGAAAACGGATTTTTATTCCAGGTCTGTTTACTTTCACCTTAATTTTATGATACTTTCCATCAGCCTTATCTCTCTCCGGGTAATAGCTCAATTCATAATAATAAGTCAAATCTCTATCGATGATTTTCTGGAAATATTCAAATTTATTAGCGCCATGCATTGCTTCGCCCCCAGTATCGAGCGCTAAAAATTTTAAATTTGTCAATTCATTCAACTTTATCTCTGCAATGTTGACTTGTCTCGGAAAATTATCAAAGGCGATATCAGGAAGAACATATCTTAAGTAGTTATCCGGATCAAGGCTGTAAAAGCTGATATTATGGCTGTTGGCAAAATGAATCAGGTCGTTAATGATATTCTGCCCTCCTCTGCGGCCAGATTTTTGTAGAACTCTAAAAGGGTCTAATACCTTGGATGCTGCTACTTCAGAGCGGGCAACGGCAACGTCCATTTCTCCGGCTTTATATAGCTCCTCGAACGAAAGTGCCGGAATGCCTCCACTGATATACAGGACGGGTTTCCTGCCCGGATAATCCTTAATCATGTTCAAAAGGGTCAGTAAGCTATTAATAGTTTTTTCAAACCTTATTCGTGTTTCGAATTGGTAAGCATACCTGGAGGTTTGCAAATATCTTGCATAAGCAGTATCGGATCTTTGGAACCTTCCTGGATCACGTCGACCGAGAATACTCGGGATAGATAACGCATCAGATGATTTTTCGACCCAGATATTTCCAGAAGCTTTATTCACTCCCTGGGCAATGAGTTCTTCATCTGAAGTGAAGTCTTGGAGGATTTTTATCCCTTTCTTATCATCCATTTCGAGGATCATAATCTCCTCTCCCAATTTAACCAGAGAAACGAGCTTCTCGATTATTCTAGTCTTACTTCGATCGAGCATTCTCTTTATGGTGTTTATAGAATCAAAAATGACGAAAAAGCGCTTTTTTCGGCGTGGCACATCTGTTGCTTTTATCTCTTCCATTTCCGGGACTTCAAATTCTGGTTTTCTCAAACTGATCAATTCTAAGGAATCTATCAATATTCTTTTTCCGTCTTCATAAATTTCAAAATCATCTCTTGTTAAATCAGTCGCAAAATTTCCTTCTTTATCTACAGCGATGACATCAACAAGAACCAACCGAACTACGACTTCATGCTCTTCTGGTTGGAGCGGTTTCCGCTGTTTACTAAGTCCATAAAGAAAGCTAAAGAGGAGTAAAAAAAGAATCAAAAAAGAAAGAAGTGATTTTTTCATTTTAATTTTTCCCTGTTCCTTTTTCCTAAATCTAAGATTTATACAATTATTATATACCAATATATTGGTTTATAAGCGAGCAATTTGCTCCTCTCATGATATCCATGCAAAAAATATGCCAAAAAAGCCTTGGAATTTATGAGAAATAGCGGAGCCATTCTGTCCTATACAGATGACAGTGTATGATTTCTATTCTTTTACAGGCTGGGCCAAGAGCGAGGGAAGAATATTTTTTCGTACAAGCCCAAGGCATAGCGGTCGGTCATTCCCGCAATAAAATCCCCCGCTCTCTTCTCCAAAGAATCGTCCTGAGGATAAGGTTTTATATAATCCTCAGGATTCTTTAGAACATACTCATAGAGATCTGTAATGATTTTCTCCGCTTTTTCAATTTCAGGTCTTGCTTGGGGATTGAAATAGACTTTTTCGTACAAGAAATCGCGGAGCTCTGTGACGGCTTTTTTTATTTCTTCACTCATTGCAATCTTCTCCAAGTCTGCCTTTAAACTGGCATCGACTACATCCTCTACCATTTTATCGATCCGGGAAGCGTGCCATTCGCCCAAAACACGGATAAGATGTGAAGGTATATCTTTTTCTTTTATAACTTCAGCCCTCACCGCATCGTCGATGTCATGATTGACGTAGGCAATTATATCCGAGACTCTAACCACCTGGCCTTCAAGGGTCAAGGGCATATTCTTCTTTTCATTATCAAGAATTTCTCCCCGGCCTTTTGAATGCTTGAAAATGCCGTCCCTGACTTCAAACGTCAGGTTCAATCCTTTCCCTTCCCACTCAATTTTCTCAACAACCCTGAGGCTCTGTTCGTAATGGCTGAAGCCTTCCGGCAGGAGTTTGGCCAGCGTCTCCTCTCCCGCATGGCCGAATGGCGTATGCCCCAGGTCATGCCCTAGAGCAATGGCCTCGGTTAAGTCCTCATTCAACCGGAGAGCTTTAGTGATGGTGCGGGCTATCTGAGAGACTTCCAAGGTGTGTGTCAACCTGGTTCTGTAATGGTCTCCAAAAGGAGCAAGAAAAACCTGAGTCTTGTGCTTTAATCTGCGGAAGGATTTCGAGTGGATAATCCTGTCCCGGTCCCGCTGGAATTCGGTCCTTAACGGATGAAGTGAAACTGAGCGCTCTCTTCCCTTCGTCTGGGAACTCAAGCAAGCTTTGGGTGATAAAGTTTCTTTTTCAATCTCCTCAAGTTTTTCTCTGATGGTCATCAAATTCTCCCGTGCCTAACATGTCTCTCTTTTCCATATTAGTTTATTGCTGGTTATTTGAAAAGGATTTGATGAATCAAATCTCTATAAACAAGTGCGGGCTTGATAAATCAAGCCCCTACATCCAAGCCAAGTTTGATAAATCAAGCCCCTACAACCAGCGGCTCCTTTCTTTTTGTTTTATCATTCTTATTTATCATTCTTACCAATTCAAAAGGTGGGCTTGATGAATCAAGCCCCTACAAGAGATAGCTTGAATTTTTTGAGGTATTTGATTAAGGTTAGGTCTTGGCAAAATAGATAAATGGCTTTAGCGCTTTAGGTGTAATTGAAGATGAACATGATTGAAGAAAATGTAAAGAAAATACTTCAGGAATTGCCCTCAGGGGTTATACTCATGGCAGCAGCCAAAGCAAGAACGCCCGATGAGATTATGCGAGCTTCTCAGGCAGGTGTTAAAATCGTCGGGGAAAATTATGTCCAGGAAGCTCTTGCGGCCTTTGATGTAGTGGGACACAGAGTGAAATGGCACTTCATAGGCCATCTCCAGCGCAACAAAGTTAAAAAAGCAGTCCAGATATTCGACATGATCGAGACAGTAGATTCTCCTGAGCTCTCTGAAGAAATCAATAAAAGATGCAGTCAGCGTGAAAAAATCATGCCAGTTCTCATAGAGATAAATAGCGGCAGAGAAGAACAAAAATTCGGTGTTTTCCCCGAGGATGCGGAAGATTTCATCAAGGAAATATCAGGGCTTAAAAACATAAAAATAGAAGGCCTCATGACCATGGGCCCTATGTTTGGCGATCCAGAAGATGCCAGGCCTTACTTTGTAGAAACGAAAAAGCTATTCGATAAGATAAAAGCACTTAATCTTCCTGGAGTAGAGATGAAATATCTTTCGATGGGAATGACAAACTCTTACCAGGTCGCTATAGAAGAAGGCACCAATATCGTCAGAATAGGAACAAAAATTTTTGGGCCGAGAGGCTGAAACTTAGTATCTATCTAATATCTAAATCAGAAACCCTTCCCTAAAATAAGCAAAAAGCGGGAAAGAAAAAGCAGCCTGTCCCCATTTTATAAATATCATCATATCGCTAAATAAGGATGCCTTCTTCCCAGCCCAGCTTGATAAGCTCTATCTTGTCGGGATCGCTTACTCCCAGGTTATGACGGGTATCAGCAAGATAGATATGCTTGGCCGGAGGCTGCAAGGGCCTTTCTTCGCCAAAATACTCTCGGCGCTTGGCCTGTAAAATGCGAACACCTATGGCATCAACAGCCACGGGATCCTGGCTGACCAGAATGCCCTTGTATTCCCAGACGTACTTATCACTGTAGTGATGTGGTCCAATTCCGTGGAAGAGTGGGTTTAACATGAGAAGAACATTCAGCTTAGTCCTTTTCTTTAGATTATGCTTGTACCAGAGTGTAGCTAAATCTGCACAGGAATCACCATGATAGGCAAACGGCGAGGGAACAAACATGATATGGTTCTTAATACACCCTCCCATTCCAGACCAGTGATGAGTTCGAGCAGGTCTTGCATTTATGAGTACGGTCGCATCTTTAAATATCCTATTTCTCCTTACTCCCCTGTCATCTATCCCGATGTTTTCTTCTGCGACACCAGCATCCATGATTCTCGCTTTCAAAGCCTGTTCAACCTCACTTGTCGTTGGAATTGGTCGCCAGACATTGCTCTTGATGCCGACAATGTCGGATGGCTTTACAAGCTTCTTCCAGGCATTTATGGGATCTGTTTCTCCTAATAGCGTAGTGATACCATCATCCAGCATTTTTCGGATAACACCAGGATTAGGCTTCTTAAAAGATATCAAGGCATTCTTGTCTCTGATGAGAACGACTTTTGCTCTACTTGCTGCCTCCTTTTTTTCTTGAATTCTAAAACCAGAAGCAAAAGCTCCTGCAAAAGGAGTCACGGCAGCCACTCTAAGGAAATCACGCCGCGTGATTGCTCTTTTTTTCACTCTTTCCTCCTGATCTTCATTTTAAAAGCGAGAGATTTGTTTTTTCAGAAAAAAATACCAACTAAATTTGACCTATTCTCTTTTCGACTTTCTCTATTGTTCCTATGGCTAAAAATCTTGAGGGAGCGTTAAAAATTATGATGATAAAATCCTGGTAAAGTTTGGCTGCGGTCCACTTCAAGTCCTCGGTCTGGACTAAGCCCATTTCGGTCGCATCAGGCATGTAAGATTGCATAAAGCTTTTGTGTGCTTGGGAAGCCTTATCGCCTTCAGTATAGTGAACGACAAGAAGGTAACTTTTCTCGTTATCTTCTCCGTAAATCCCGAGTGCAGCTTCTGTTTGCTGATCGAGGAGAAGAATATTCTCATCAGAAACATAAAAATGGTAGTTTAAAATCAGATGATTATGAAAATAATGGGCGCTTTTTTCAGCGAGATTTTCCGACGGCAAAAGAGAAACGACATCAGGCTTCTTCCCTTCTTGTTTGATGGAAGATGCAACCTTCTCCCCCAAAGCGAACAAAGCTTTTCGAGTATCCTCTGTTTCCTCTTCAGAATAAAGAGAGACAAAGAAACGGTCCTTCCAGAAAGACAGGAGACCTCCGTTGTATGTCGAGCCCTGGCCAATCCCTGCATCCTCTCCTTCAAGGTCATGGGTGAAAACACCAAAAGCATCATTGGATTTTTCCATATCAAATAAATCAGCAACTATGTCAGGCTTCCCTTCTTTGGTAAACCGTCTCGCCAGGAGTTTTTTAAAATTATAAGAGCGATAGACCTCCCCTGCTCCGTCAATGTAATCGAATATTGTCTGAGGATCATAGATCTCGTCTTTTGTTTCAGCTCGCCAGCCATTTATCTCCTGGGGCAATAAATCTCCGAGGGCTATTTTGTCATCTTTTGATGTATCTTCCATTATTCGTGCTCCTTCTAATTGCTCGCAATAATAAAGTATCCCTGACCTTTTATCGGTTATGTTTGGCTTCTCATGGGCTCCTTTATAAGCAACTAAGCTTANTACGCCCACGTAGAAAAGAAAGATGGCAACACACGCAGCTTTTTTCATCTTTAAGAATTTTAGCAAAATTTTGCAGAAAACGTAAATGCCGGGACCTAGAAAAGAGCAGTGGAGATCGCCATGCTTCCTTTTTTAGCTCAAAATAACTTCGAAGTTCAATTATTACAGTATTATAATGAAACTGCATAAACCTTATAGATTTTATAAATTTATGTTGAAAAAAAATTCTAAATAATGTAACATCAGGGTGCATTTATTCAATATTTTATCAACGAGGAGGAATCCGTGATAAAACTTTCTACAAAAGGAAGGTATGGAACCCGCCTAATGTTGAATCTTGCCCAAAATTATAAGAACGGAAATGAAGCTGTCATACTTAAAAGCGTATCCGATGAAGAAGAAATATCCATTCGATATTTAGAACAAATCGTTATTCCTCTCAAGATCAGCAGGCTTGTAAAAAGTATCCGTGGAGCAGGTGGAGGCTATACCTTAGCCCGGCATCCCTCTGAAATCAAAGTGAGTGAGATCCTTCATGCTTTAGAAGGATCATGCTGTCTTGTTGACTGTGTTGAGGATAATGACTATTGTGACCGTATTCCTATCTGCGCATCATTTGAATTATGGAACGATGCCAGCAAGCTATTAAGAGATTATTTCGATGGCTTAACACTTCAGGACCTCATAAAAATTCACGACAAAAAGAACGCTAAGAGCAAAACAAAAAGTAAAGCCAAAGGCCATTAAACCTTACCGCTTAATTAGATTATCAGAACAAAATGTGTGGGGAGAATTAATTAACTAATCGCTACATTAAAAAAGTTTAGTAAAATAGATTCTTTCAATTGATTTACCCTATATATGAATTATGCTACATCATCTGGGGGCTTTATTAGTACAGGTAAAAGGGCTCAATTTTATTGATTATGGATTTGATTTGTCTTGCAAAAGCATTCTATGCATTCAACACATTTTTCTGGCCTTAAAAACAAGTCGGTGAGTTTGTTAAATCAATTAACAACAAATGATTTTTTTTACTAAATTTTCTTAACAATATACTTTATAGTTTATATAAATTCCATTTATACTATAAAATAAGTATAATATAATTGTTTTTTCAGAAATGGGCCTGAAAAATAAATATTTTATCTCCATATTTAAGCCGGATTTACCAAAAGCTAACCTTGAAAAGATTGGCATATGAAATCTGTTTACATAGATTAAACAAAGTGGATATGAATTTCACAGATTCCATCTTAAGGAGAGAGCGATGAAGAAGGGTGATTTTCTTATCGGATTATTAGCGTTTTTATTCTTATTCTCCGCTGTTCTATTGACTATTCCCTCTCTTCGTGCAAAAGACATTGGGGTCCAAGGAGAGTACGTCGGGACTGAAACGTGTATGGAATGCCACGAAATCCAGTATGC
>JGI24422J19971_10000765_pt1 | contig 18567 bp, 16 predicted proteins | sample DeeMarSWOR152_54_FD_19971 | JGI IMG/M metagenome (IMG submission 19971) | reverse complement strand
TAGAGATAATAGATGCTAATGCATTGGATTTAAGCGAAAGGGAAGTTGCAAAAAAAACAATAGAAAGTAGTGCTGAACTTGTTGGGATAACAGCCATGACTTCTTGCATAAATGAAGCAGAAAAGATAGCAGGGAAAATAAAAAAACTTGACAAATCCAAGTTAATAGTTTTAGGGGGTTCGCACGTAAGTGTTTTAAAAGAAAGTCTTTTAGAAAGTAATCATAACATAGACTTTGTTATATTCCGTGAAGGCGAAGAAACTATTGTTGAGTTGATTGACGCCATCAAGAATAATGTCAGCTTAAAGAAGATTAAAGGTCTTTGCTATAGGGATGGTAAAAAAATTATTACAAATGCTGCAAGAGGATATATAAGAGATTTGGACAGTTTGCCCATGCCAGCATATGATTTGTTGCCCATAGAGAAGTATAGACCGTTTCCACCTCATGGAAGAAAACTTCCATACATGGCTATAATGACATCAAGAGGCTGTCCATTTAATTGCCTTTTTTGCTACAAGGATCTGTTTGGAANAAACTACACNACAAAAAGCACNAAAAAAATTATAGAAGAAATCAAATACCTTGTACAAGAACTTGNAGTCAAAGAAATTGTGTTTTATGATGACACATTTACCCTTAAAGAGGAGAGGGTAATCGAACTTTGCGATGAAATGATTAAAAACGATTTGGTGATACCGTGGAGCTGTGAAACAAGAGTAAATCTAGTAAACAAACAGCTTTTGTTGAAAATGAAAGAAGCTGGGTGCTATATCATCTCCTACGGGATAGAGTCAGGGAACCAAAAAATTCTAGATGTTCTGAGAAAAGGTATAAAACTTAGTGATTCAGAAAGGGCTGTTAAGATAACAAAAGATGTTGGGATAGCTGTTGTAGCATATTTCATGATAGGTTGCCCGGAAGAGACTAGAGAAAACATGAGGGAAACATTAGATTTTGCAAAAAGCTTGGACCCCGATTTTGCACAATTTTCTATCTGTACTCCTATACCAGGTTCTGATTTATACAAGCTCGCCATAGAAAAGGGGATGAAACCTGATAATTGGAAATCGCTTCTTTACGTATCCAATGGTTCTGACTTCAAGCCTTTCTTGTTTTCAGATAAAATGAGTGAAGAGGAACTCAAACAGTGGTATTCGAAAGCTTACAAGGAATTTTATTTGAGGCCTAAATACTTTTTAAAGGCTTTGACACGAATGAGGTCTTTAGATGATGTGAAGATTAATATAAATGGAATTAAAATGTTATTAAGTTTTTTACGGTGATAATATAATAATATCTCTAATAATACCTGCATACAACGCTGAAAGAACAATTGAAAAAACCATAAAATCTGTTCTGAATCAGGATATGAAAATAAATCAGGTCATAGTTGTAGACGACGGCTCTACTGACAGGACTTATGAAATTGCAAAAAAATATCCTATTAAAGTTATTAGAAAAGAGAATGGTGGAGAGTCTTCTGCTTTAAATGCTGGTATAAAAAATGCTAAAGGAGATCTTATAGCAATCGTAGAGTCTGATGTTATAATTCCTAAAAACTGGGCTAGGAAACTAGTAAAGGAATTCAAAGATCCTGAGGTTTGGGGTGTTGGTGGAATTTTAGAGACCGCTAATAAAGATAGTCTTGTTGCAAGATTAAGTGGTTATGAGCTTGAGTGGAGGTACACCAAACAAAAGGGTAAATACGTAAACCACATTACTTCTGCAAATCTAATATATAGAAAAAAGGTGTTTGAAAAGCTTGGCTTGTTTGATGAAGGTTTGATAAACTCCTGTGTAGATGCTGATATAAATAACAGGATCACAGCCTATGGTAAAAAACTAGTGTTGAGAAAGGATATTGCTGTGAAACATTTCTGGAAGGATAACATATTGTCTTGTCTCAAAAGATATTGGGCATACTCCTATTTCAGACCGAGATTGAAAGAGTCTAATCTCTACAAAACCGATAGGCTACTAATGTTTGAAGTGTTCTTGACTGCAGTTTTTATTTTTTCATTGGTTTTGATACCACTAACAGTATTGATACCTATGTTCTTGTTTTTTGTTTTGGTTATCATTCAAATTCCAACAACGTTAAAAATTTCTATACAAAAAAAGGATATAACTTTCTTATTGTTTCCTCTATTAGCCATTTTGAGAAGTTTTGTGAGCTTAATGGGATACAGTAAAGGTAAAATCGATTTGTGGTTGGGGTGAATGAATGAAAATACTGTTTATAATACCACCTGCAGAAAAAAAAGTTGTAGAAAGAGTTTTTGGCTGTAGTTATCAATTATATTCACAACCAGAAATTCCTATATTATATCTAGCATCGATTGTTTCTGAACACGATATTGAATTTAAAGACTTTACAATTGAAAATGGGAATTTTAAACGTTTTATTGAAGACTCTGATTTTGATGTTTACGTCTTTCACAGTGTATTGTTATCAAAGAAAATAGATATAAAAAGTGCAAAAATGATAAGNGCTGTAAAGGGTGCGANCCCTATTGTTTTCTTCGGACCAGAGCCAACNAGAATACCTGAAGAGTATGTTTTTGATGAAAGTTGTTTTGTTATGCGAGGAGAACCAGAGTTTATTTTTAAGAATTTTATTGAGTCAATTAAAAAAAATAAAGACTTGAATAAAATAAAAGGCCTGACTTATAAAAAAAACAACAAATTAATTCAAAATGAAAGTTTTGGTGTTATTAAAGACATAGACAAAATACCTTTTCCTAATAGAAGAATAATTGAAAAATACAAAGACAAATTCTTTAATCCCAAACTGCCTAAAAAGCCATATACTGTTATTTTGACGAGCAGAGGATGCTTATTCAGATGTTATTTCTGTGTACCCAACTCAATATCTTGGGCCAGGGAACTTGAGTGGAAAAAATATCACAAAAACCAGAAACCACCAGTCGGCCTAAGAAGTCCAGAAAATATAATAAGAGAATTTAGAGAAATAGCTAAGATGGGATATAAAAGTGTTTTCATAATGGATGATATGTTCTTATGGAAGAGGGAAAGGATTAAAAAAATACTTAACAGTATAAAGGACCTCAATCTAGAAATTGGCCTTTTGTCTAGAGCAGATTTCATAGACGAGGAAATAGCAGTCTTGCTCAAGCAAGCTGGTTGTAAATTTGTTGCCCTGGGTGTTGAATCATTTAATCAGGAAGTGTTAAAATATATTAAAAAGGATTTGGATGTTAAAACTATTTACAGAGCCATCGAAATATTAAAGAAAGTTGGTATAGAACCAGAAATAAATTTAATGTTCGGTACCTGTCATCTGGAAACTAAAGAAGATATTAAAAAAAGTATTGATCAAGCAATAAACTTAGATGTTAATTATGTTCTATTTTCAATAACAACACCGTTTCCAGGAACAGAATTAGAATCTATTGCCAGAAAAAAAGGTTGGTTAATACAAGAGAGGTTCAAAGATCTAACACAAACACTAGATCCGTTCAGTAAATCACTTTTGAGTTATCCTAATTTAACTTATAAGGATCTTGAAGATTTGCAAAAATATGCCAAAAGAAAATTTTATTTCAGGTTTAAAGTTATGAAAAGAAGCTTAAAAAGCGTTAGAAGCATCTCTGATTTTATGAATCTTATGAAGACCGCCATAAGAGTATTAAGATAATTCTTTGAATATCTTATATAACCTCTCAGACAACACATCCCAGCTATGATTTTTTACAACATGTTTTCTAGCTGCCAAACCCATTCTTTTCACTAATTTTTGGTTAGAGATGAGAACCTCCATTTTTTCTGCCATTGCTTTAGGGTTGTTTGGTTTGACAAGGAAACCTGTTTTCCCGTCTATGACATAGTCCTGAGGTCCCCCGCTTTTTGTGGCTATAACAGGGGCTCCGCATGACATGGCTTCCAAGGGAACAATACCTGCTGGCTCATTAACTGATGGGAACAGGGTAGCAATCGCTCTAGAATGGTATACTGGAACATCTTTTTCTGCTACAAGGCCTAGAAATTTGACGTTTTTCTCTAATCCAAGTGATTTAGTAAGTTTAATTAAGTTTTCTTTTTCTTCTCCGCCGCCGCCAATGTAGAACTTTGCATCCTTATGTTTTTTAACGATAATCTTCATTGCCTTTATAGCAACATCTATTTTTTTGAATCTTGTAATCCTGTTTATAGTAAAGAAGATATCCTTCTTTCTTTTGAATGGTTTATACTTTTTTACATCAACACCTATATTAACTATTGTCGATTTTTTGTTGTAAATCCTTTCAGCATTTTTGTATGTATAGGTACTGTTTGTTAAAATTTTATCAGTATATTTTCTTACAAGTTTTATATCTATCAGTTTAAGTATAGGATTAGAAGCAAAACTAAGATACTTGAGATTCCATCTTAACCCTAACATTTTACTTTTATCGTGCACAAAAGCAGTTGGTTCGTGACACATCCAAACACATTTTACCTCTGGAGTTTTTTTCTTGTAAAGAAATGCCCAATGAGTAGCTGGGAAACTTTGAGGAAAAATAATGTCTGGTTTAATTCTATCAATTTCTTGGAAAATGTTTCTTATAATAAGGGGGGTGAATAACCAGTGTTTTAAAGAATTCGTTGGCGGACCTCCAAAAAATATAAAATCAACATTTTTATATGGACCTATTATTTCCTTCCTTCCTCCTTGACTCATAACTTTTAGATTCATACCTTTCTTTGAAAGCCTAGAAGCAGTTTCCAAAACCCATTTCGAACCGCCTCCCGGAAAATTAAAGTGTGTATGAAGATATAAAAGCATGTTTTTCACTAAAGGTTTTTTTATAAAAGTGATTTGAAGATAGATTCGGTTTTTTCAGCTGCCTTCTTTATTGTAAAATATTTTTCTACTCTTTTTCTAGAGGCGTTTCCCATTCTTCTGGCCATTTTTTCATTATCCAAAATTTTTAATATTGCATTTGATATCGAATCAACATCTTTAGGCTTTATAAGCATACCAACGTCTCCTAAAACAAACGGTATTCCACCGACATTTGATCCTATAACAGGCTTGCCACACGCCATTGCTTCAAGACAAACTATACCAAAGCCTTCTGATTTATTTATAGAGGGTAGCACCATAACATCACATGCACGGAAATACTCTATCTTTTCCTTTTCGTTATTAAACTTGTCGACAAAGGTGATGTTATCCTCTAATCCTAAGTTCTTTGTTAATGAAACTAGTTCTCTTTTCCAAGCACCTGTACCATTAATAATCAGTTTCGTTTTTTTACGTTCAGCAACAACTTCTTTCATTGCTTTAATCAAATAGTCTGTTCCCTTGTATTTATGTCCTAAAGACAATACACCAACAAACAAAATCATTTTGTCTCTAATTTTGAACCTCTTCCTAATTCTACGTCCAGACACTTTTGTATTATAGCTTTTTTCATCAATCCCTATAGGAACTATATTAATTTTCTTTCTATATTTCTTTAAGGAGTGGGAATTTTCAATATGTGTTGTTGGTGTAATTATACTATCTGCCATGTTAACAGTCAAACCAGCTAAAACCTTATTGTAAAAATTTTCTATGGCTCCGCCAACTAAATCGTTGTAATAAGTCAAAATAAAAGGTTTTCGATAAGTTTTTTTGTTTACATATGAAGTGTAAACATTTGTGGGAAAGGGAAAATGAGAATGATAAATATCACCTCTAGATTTACACATGAAAAATGGGGCTGTTTTAAAATTAAAAAGTATTTTATGCCTAAAAACTTCTATACCATCCATAGTTTCATGGTTTTTTAGATTTTTCTTATGTTTAGAGCAATGAATCTCAACCTCATGTCCCAATTCTACTAAATTTTTAGATAATCTATAAGCATATACTTCGGCCCCTCCCAAAAAGGGAGAGAAATAGGGAAGTATATTAACAATTTTCATGTAAAGTATTGTTTACACATTTTTATATAATTAAATTATAGTATTGTTGTTTGTATGAAAATAGGATTAATCAGCGACTTAGGATTGCCTTACAGGGGTGGTGCAGAGGTCTATATTTTGAATCTAGGTAAAGAATTAGTAAGTCTTGGTAACGAAGTTAATTGGATCTTTTCAACAATGCCTAAAACAAAAAAGAAAGAAACTATACAGGGTATAAAATGTCATAGAGTTTTCGTTCCTTTTAAACAAAAGACAACTATATCTAGAAACTTTTTTAGTGTAACAATGTTTCCTGAAGTTTTAAGACAGTCAAAAAAATTGGATGTGCTTCAGTTTAATGGTTTTGTTGCTGCTACAAGCGGTTGGGTAGCAGGAAAGGTTTCTAAAAAACCACATCTTATTATGATTTATGAGATTTTAAAAGATTTTTGGAGCAAGCTTCCAGTTAACATAATAGAAAAAATGATTTATCCTAAAGTAGAAAAATACATTGCAAAATCTCCTTATCCCTGTTTTCTAACAATATCTAGCTATACAAAGAGAAATTTAGTGAGTCTGGGTGTTCCTAAAAAATTAATTAGGGTGATATATCTCGGAGTAAATCACAGTCTTTTCCATGCAGGCTACAAACCAATTTTGAAGAAAAAATACAAGTTAAAAAATAAGAAAGTTATTGGTTGGTGCGGAAGAATAGCATTAAGCTACACTAAAAATCTAGGGTGCTTATTAGAAGCCTTTAGAATAGTCAAAGAAGAGCTAGATGATGTTGTATTAATATTTGATGGTAAGGGGTTTGAAACACTTTTACCTAAAATAAGGGAACTGGGTTTAAAGTTAAATGAGGATATTATTTACAACGGTTATTCTTCTAGAGACAGCCTCCCATATTTTTATGCTTCATGCGATGCTTATTCATTACCTTCTCTTTCAGAAGGTTTTAGTTTGGCTGCTGTAGAATCGCAAGCATGTGGAACGCCTGTTGTATGTTTTAACATGGGATCTTTGCCAGAAGTTGTAAGCAATAAAAAAACTGGGATTATTGTAGGAGAAGCTTCTCCTGAAGCTTTTGCAGAAGGAATTATTAAATTATTAAATAATGAAAAACTTAGGAAAAAACTCGGTAAAAACGGTCCGAGATGGGTAAGACAATTTAACTGGGAAAAATGCACTAGAGAACATTTAGAGGTTTATGAAAAATTAATCAGCTCTTGGTAACCTTAGACCAATACCCAATTGTTCTATCCAGTCCTTTATCAAGTGTCAGTGTAGGACCCCATCCTAATATTCTTCTTATTTTTGTTGAATCCAAAACAAGATACGGTTGATCAGAAGCCAAAGGCCTATGAGGATACCCTGGTGGATAAGAACCTAAAACAATATTGTCTTTATCAAAATCTATTTTTTCTGCAATTTTAAAAGCCAAGTCTTGATTTTTTGTTCCCATTCCTGTAGATGCGTTAAATACTTCCCCTCTTGCTTTGGGGCTTTCCATGGCTTTAATATATGCATCCACATGATCATCAACATACATATAGTCTCTTATAGAAGAGGGGGCTCCGATGTAAATCTTATTTCTTTTCAACATTTCTGTTATCAAATATTCAACAATAAATCCCTTTGAATATTTTCTTCCATATGTATTAACACATCTCATTATTGTTGCGTTCAGATCAAAGGAATTAATCATCATTCTAATGTACATGTCTTTTGCAGCTTTGCTAACAGAATATGGACTAGAAGGTTTTAGTGCCATATTTTCAGTAAATGGTTTATTTTCAGGTTGAATACCATAAACTTCTGCAGTGCTTGCCACAATCAGTCTCCTAGATTCGTAATCTGGAAGTTTTAACATAGAGTGTGCTATGTTTAAAGTGCCTATGTAATTGGTCATTTGAAATTCAAATGGTTTTTCGAATGAGAGTCTTACAGGCGACAAAGCTGCCAGATGTATAACAAAATCAGGATTTATATTTTTTAAAGTATTATAAACAGAGTTATAATCAATTATATCGCATGTGACAATTTTTAAGTCTTTTGAAATTCCTTCTAGCATTCTTAAATCTCTACCTACTACATGCTTTATAACACCATATACATCATAACCCCTTTTAATGAGTTCAGGTGCTATATGACTTCCAATAAAACCCGTTACACCCGTAATCAAAACTCTTTCAGACATTTTNATCAACGAATCCCATTAATTTTAATTCTTCTTCTGCCTTTATCAAGTCTTTTATAGTATTAACAGTTGACCATCTTTCATTCGAATTCAACTTGTGTGCTTTTATCAGTCTCTTTTCAGCCAATACTGGAAATGTTATTCTTTCTATCGATCCTCTTTGGGGTAAGTAATCCTTTATCTTTTTATTAAAAACGTATATGCCTGCACTTACAAACCTATCGGCAATAATAGGTTTTTCTCTAAACCCAATTATACTATCTTCCCAGAGATCCACTATACCAAAGGGTGATTTAAGAGGTGAAATAGCAACAGTAGCAACTGCTTTGCTTTCAAGGTGATTTTTTATTAGCTTTCCAAGATCTAAGTTAGTTAGCTCGTCTCCATTCATAGCAACAAAATTTTCTTCATCAACATATCTTTCAATAGCAAGCCTAAATCCTTCTCCTGTTTCTCCTTCTACAGAATGAACACTGAATTTTATATTCAGACCAAAATCGTTATTCTTTATGTAATTCATAATTATTTCTCTTTTGTAAGCAGTACCTAGAACCACAGTCTCTATTCCGTGACTCTTTAACCAGTTTAGAACCCAATATATTATAGGTTTTCCACAAACATCAACCATGGCCTTTGGTTTGTCTTCTGTCATATTAGACATCCTAAAACCTCTACCACCAACCAAAATGACCGCTGTTTTAACTTTATCTTGCATGTTATTTACCAAATAATTTATTATAAGATTTCTTTATAAACGTTTAGTGTATTCTCAGCAGATTTCGTCCATGTGAATTGTTTAACGTGCTCTAAACCACTTTTAATTTTTTCTTCACGTAACTTTTTATTTGTTAACAAAGTAGATAAGGCTTCTGCTAAACCATCTATGTTCCCACCTTCTAAGGGGTTATAATCAACTAAAATACCACCAGGTCCCACAACCTCAGGTGCCGTGGTTTTTTTATAAGCTATTACTGGACAAGCAGATCTTAATGATTCTGCAAATGCCAAACAAAAACCCTCTCTTTCAGTAGGAAGTATGTGGGATATTGAAACGTTATAAAGTTTAGCTATCTGGTCTATAGAGATATTGTTTAAATATAAGACATCATCTTCTATTTCTAATTCTCTTATTAAAGAGACTGTTTCTGGTTTCTGTGGAACACCNGGATATCCTATTCTTACTAAACTTGCTTCTTGATTAGATTTTCTTAATAANCCGAAGGCTTTTAAAACATGAGGCACGTTTTTTCTAGGTTCTTCAATGCTAACATTTAAAAATATTTTCTTATCTTTTATTTTCTTCAACTCTGGTATTTCTTTCTCTAATTCCTTTCTCAAATCTTCCAAATTTTCTTCATAGGGTTTAAAAACGTTTTCATTTACACCAAGATACACCACCCTCATTTTTTCTTCATCTATTCCCGTTTTAAGAGCCCTGTTTTTTGCATCAAAAGAATCTAGAATTATTCTGTCTGCATCTTTCAGAAACTCTAGTTCTTTGTCATTTAAAAATCGATAATTTGGCGTTCCTGTTACTTCAATTTTACCACTATCAGTAATGTCATGTACAGTTATAACAGATTTGGAGACGTTTGGTACAATTCGGGACAGTGTAGCATCAGTCCCATGATGTAAATCTGCTTCTAGAAGTTGATTCTCATTTAATGCGAAATATTTTTCTTCTTCTGCCTCAAACATAGGAGATGTATCATCTGAAATAATTAAAGGGTATTCAAGTCTACCTAATCTTATTTTAATATCATCTTCTTTATAATAAAATCCTAAATCAGCATCAATAAGTCTTCTCAAGTTTTTATGCAACTCTCTCGAATAGTTGCCGATGCCACCCCTTGGAGGCCTATCACAATATAAAGCTACTTTGTTAATTTCATTCATATAACTAAATAATTAGAAAAAATCTTTAAATGTTTATGGTTACTTATATTACCGCTTGGTTGTAAAATTTTAGAATAAACTGTGCTTTACAATCGCTAAACTTACCTCAACTCCTTGTTTAAAAGCATGCCAAAAAGTCTTTATATTATGAGGCTTTCTAATCCTTATTGGAACTTCAGTAAAACTAAAGCCTTTCTTTTTAGCCTTTATTGGTAATTCAACTGAAAAACCCATTCCACTATCTTCTAATTTAATTTTTCTAAAAATTCTAGTATTGTAACCTCTAAATCCAGATTGTATATCTGTTAATTTTAGCCTAGAAAAAATTTTAGCTTGATAAGTGAGTAGTTTTATTGCAGCCATTCTTTTTTTAGTTCCCCAGCTTTTTTTATCTAGAAATCTAGAACCAGAAACAATATCATATCCTCCCTCCAATGATTCAATAAACTTTGGTATATCATCTGGGTTGTGTTGTCCGTCAGAATCGAGTGTTATTACATAATCAGCATTAAACGCTATTGCATTTTTTATCCCGTCTATAAGAGACTTACCATAACCTTTATTTTCAATATGCTTAATAAGAATGGCTCGTGACTTCTTTGCAAGTTTTGCTGTCTTATCATCAGAACCATCATCAACCACAATAACAGGACAATATTTTCTTGTTTTTTTGACAACCTCCTGTATCGTTTTTTCTTCATTGTAAGCTGGTATCACAGCATAAACTTTCATAGTATTANTTAAAGCGTTATAAATTTAAAAAGAAACTTCATATCTTAATAAGAATTTAAAATTTAAAATCTAAAGAAACAATAATGAAAAACAAAGTAGNAATGATAACTGGAGGTAGGGGATTCATAGGAAGTAGTCTTGCAAATATTCTTGGAAAGGATAATGAAATCATAATTTATGATATAGTAGATGGAAATGACGTCAGAGATATTAAAGTTTTAAGAGCAATGATGAAAAACGTAGATTACGTATTCCACTTTGCTGCTATAGCTTCTGTTGAAGAAAGCATTAATAAACCTAAAGAAACTATGGATCATAATATATTAGGAACTTATAATGTTCTTAAAGCAGCAATAGATAATAACGTAAAAAGGGTTCTTTTCTCAAGTTCGGCAGCAGTTTATGGAGATATAAATCAAGTTCCTATAAAAGAAGATTTTAAATTAAATGCAACTTCTCCTTATGCGATTTCTAAGATAGTTTCAGAAAATTTACTTGATAAGTTCAAAGTTGAACATAATTTAAATTCGATATATCTTAGATACTTTAACGTATATGGACCAAATCAAAACATAAAATATTCTCCTGTTATACCGGTTTTTATCAGAAAAGCCCTTAACAATGAAAATATAACAATTTATGGTGATGGTAAACAAACTAGAGATTTCATTTACATAGGGGATGTTAACAGAGCTAACATAATAGCAATGGAAACTGAGGCTTCGGGGGTTTTCAATATAGGTTCTGGGAAATCAATAAATATTGAAAATCTTGCGAAACTAATAATAAAATTAACCGGCTCTGAATCGAAAATTTTTTATGAAGAACTTAGAGAAGGGGATATTATAGATTCTGTAGCAAACATAGAGAAAGCTAATAAAATTCTTGGTTTTGAACCGAAATATAGTTTAGAAGAAGGTGTTAAAGAAACAATAAGCTGGTTTAAAAATAGTTATTAAACTAACTTTTTCATTATTTTTTTAAATTTCTTTAACCCAAATTTGTCTGGTAAATAATTTAATATTTTCATATCGTTTCTGTTAATTACCTTAAGTTTTAGCAACAGTATGAAATAAAGGATTAAATCAAAAAATGCTAAAATTATTTTAAGAACCATGTTATCCATTGTTTGTACAAAAATTAAAATAGAAATGAAAATTAAAAGACTGGGTACCAAAAATATAGTTCTCTTGGAAAAATAAAAGCTAATTATTTTATTTATTGAAGTTGTTGAAAGAATCAGTAAAATAATACTAGAAAAGAAGAAAGCGAAAGCTGCACCAATAACATCAAAGAAGGGTATGAGAAGCAATGATAACAAAACACTCAACAGAGAACCAAAAAATATAATTAATAATCTTTTAAGTGGTTTCTGTGCAGAGTATAGTGTTATAAGAAAAATATTCGATATACCAAAAATTAGACTCCCCAGCAACATTGTTGGAAAAAGTAAATAAGCATCAATATATAACTCTGAATAAAGAAATCCTATCAGAAACTTTGAAAAGAATATAAATAAAATTAAAATGGGTAAAACAGTAATAGTAATCATTTTTGTAGCTAGAGAAACAATTTGTTGAACAGCACTCTTCTTCTTTACCCACATTTCAGAAATGTTGGGGAAAAGAGCCCCTAAAAATACATTCGGAACGAACAGTATTATTTGACTGAATAAAAAGGCAACACCAAAAATAGCGACAGATTCGAAAGTTGAAAAAAAGCTAAGCAAAACTATATTACCTTGTGTCAAAATCAGAGTACAAAAAGATGAAAACATACTGAAAAAACTAAATTTCATAAATTTTTTCTTATCGATTTCAAGTTTTCTAGTGGTATACTTAGAAATACTGAAAAAAATTATTATCAATATTAAAGTATACCAAACAGTCCAACCAAAAACGCCTCCTAAAGCCTGGAATCCTAAGAAAACGAAAAGGGCAGAAGATAAAATCTTTATAAAACAACCAACAAAATCAGCAATAAAAATTATTTTGAAGTTTTGAAGTCCAACAGCTGAGGCTTTTAATATAGAAGCTAAACCCCCGCTAAACAACAAAACAGAGAGAAATCTAAAAACATCTATCATCACCCCAGACCCATAAAATATAACAGAAAAACTCTCAGAAAAAACTAAAAGAGATATTGAGACTACAAAAGAGAGGTAAAAGGTTATGTTCGAAGAAAAGAATATGAATGATTTAACTTGATTTAGTTTTCTCTTTATCATAAATTCCGAAATAAATTTGGGAAGAGACTCAGTAAACCCGAGAGTTAAAGAAACATTAACTATTTGAAATATTGTTAGTGTTGTTAAAAGTATTCCATATTGAAATGGCACCAACATTTTTCCCATTAGTACCCAAAACAAATACCCAAAAACTGTTATAGTTGCAAGATCTAAAAAGTAATAAAAAACATTAGAAACTATTTTCTTCCCAACTGTCATTAAAACACCCAATCCCCATCAAAATAAATTTCTTTTGGTACAAGAGAGGGAAATTTGTTAGCCATAAACCTTCCTGTTTTCTCTATAAGTTTAGAGAAGAATATCTTTGGTTCAAAATAGTTCCTTAAATCTTCTTCATACTTTTTCAAATTGGGAAAGTTTTTAACTAAAATATCATCTGCAGTCAAACTCCAAATTACACCCCCACCACTCCAAGGTTTAGTTAATCCTATAACATCACCACATAAAGCTATCCTGTCTTTCTGAGATTGAATTAAACCATAGGGAACAACGTAAGAATATGTTTTATTTACCTTAACTTTCATACGCCTACAGAATTTCTGAAAAGTTTTATTGGCCAAACCAGCTGATTCCAAAACACCATACTCTGTTTTTGTTTTTCTTGGAATTTTCCAACAAAAACCATTTTGAGTAGGGTAAACATCAACCTGATCTGAATTTGATCTTTTGTTAACATACGTATAAATCCCAAGCCTATGTTTAGGAGGTTTGATTCCAATACTGTTTCTAACAATCGAAAAATAACCATCACAACCCAAAATATTGTCAAACTCATAAACTTTTCCAGAAGCAGATAACTGCGGTTTCATATTTTTAATTTGATAAACTCTCTTAACCTCAGACCCCAATCTTATGTCTGCCCCGTTTTTTTCTGCTAAAGAAAGAACATATTTATCTAACTTCATTCTATCAAGAACCAACATCTTAGGAAAGAGTTTTAGTTTGTATTTTTCTTCAGGAAAGTGTAGTATTATTTCGCTTATTCTATGCTGAAGTATTTTATTAGATTTGGGTATAAATTTCCAAAGTCTTTCAGAAACCAAACCAGAGCAAACCTTCTTCCCCACATCTTTCCTTTTCTCAAAAGCTATAACGTCGTGTTCTTTAGAAAGCCTCCAAGCTAAATAGGTGCCGTTTATACCACAGCCAACTATTCCAATTTTCATATCAATCATTTAAATTAATATATTATCATATGTATTCTTATGAATTATAAATTAACTGTGATTGTACCCGTAATAATATTGATTTTATCTTTAAGCTTTTTATTTGGGAAAATAGAAACCACAGGACTTGATCTGGATATAGATCTTAAGGGTGGAAACCAAATAATAGCAGAGTCTAAAGTAAGTGTAGATGAAAGGGATTTAGAAAATATTTTAAGTGAATATGATACCAATGTGAGAACATCAGAAGGCATTAATAAACACACCATATTCATAGAGTTTGATGCTAGCATAGAACCAAGTGAAGTATTAGAAGTTTTAGAAGATAGTGGATACGAATTTGAAGCCTTTTCTATCCAAACAGTGGGACCTGCTTTAGGAGCGGCTTTTTTTCAACAAGCAATAACTGTTCTTATCATGGCCTTTGTCTTTATGGCAATTACAATTTTCATAATATTCAAAACTCCTTTGATAAGTTTTTACATATCCCTATGCCCATTTTTCGATATTATTGAAACATTGGCCATAACACAGCTTTTAGGAATTAAACTTTCTCTTGCTAGCTTTGCCTCGCTTTTAATGATAATTGGTTATTCTGTTGATGATGATGTTATGATAACAACGAGGGTTGTAAAGGGTAGCGGAGAAACTAAAGAGTTGTTAAAAAACAGTTTAAAGACTAGTTTAACAACAACGTTAGCAACGATAGTAGCATTAGCAGCTTTATACCTTCTCTCAATATCACCAATCATAACTCAGATAGCTTCTGTTTTATTAATCGGCCTTATTTTAGACTTTCAAAACACTTGGTTGTTTAACGTACCAATATTAAGATGGTATAAAGAGAGGAAGAAAAGATGAATTTAAAATTTTTAAGAGACTGGAGATTACTCTTTATGTTGTTTTTCTTAGTTTTATCAATAATCTCTATAAATATCTTTCCTAAGAGTGGTGTTCTTGTTGTTTCAGTCTCAAGCAATTCTTCCCTCTATGGAAAAGTTCAATCAGGAGAGTACATAACATGGGCCAACGAAAAGACGATAAACACACCAGAAGACTTGTATCAGTTTAATGATTTCATTGGAAGCTTTAGATTCATGCACTCTGGAAAGCTTGAAATTGTTCATACTTCTGGGGATGGTCTGGGTATAACTGTTTCCAAACCCCAGTCAACTAATTTGAATTTCGGTTTAGATATAGTTGGTGGAACAAGAGTCTTATTAGAGCCAGGGGGAGAAAATATTACAGATGTTCTTGTTCAACAGGTAATAAATGTTCTAGAAACCAGAATAAATGTTTTTGGCTTAAGGGAAGCCAAAATACAGCAGATAAATGATGTAACTGGAGCAAAATATGTGCAAATAGAAATGGCTGGTGGATCTAAAGAAGAAATAGAGAATCTTTTATCAAGGGAGGGAAAATTTGAAGGTAAAATACCGTTTACTGTAAAATTTGTTAACAACACCGGAACTTTGAAATTAGACAACGAATACAAAATTAAACGTCTAGACAACAGGATAGTTATAAATACGGTTTCCTTGGAAGAGAATGACACCTCAAAAATGGAAGGTGTAGACTTTCAAGTTTTGAATTTATCTGAAAATAATGTAACAATTATGTTTACAGTTTTTAAAGGAACAGATATACAGTCTGTTTGCCTTCAAGATCAGCCAGGAATATGTGTTTCTAGAATAATGAGACAAACTAATGGGTGGGAGTTTAACTTTCAGGTCTTTATAACAGAAGATGCTGCAGAAAAGTTTGCTAAAGTAACAAAAAACATGGATATTATAACAGACCCCAACACAGGACAAGGCTATTTAGAAGGCCAGCTGCTTCTTTTCTTAGACGAGAATCTTATAACCCAACTCAATATTGTTAAAGATCTTAAAGGTAAGGCCCAAACAACTCCTGTAATAACTGGGTTTAGGTTAACGAGAGAAGAAGCCTTTAAAGAGCAATTAATGTTAAAGAGTATTCTTCAATCAGGATCGCTTCCAGTAAGTCTTAACATAATAAGGGTAGATGAAATATCTCCTGTCTTGGGATATGAATTCATCAATGCTGCAATGCTTTCAGCTATAATTGCGTCGTTTGCTGTTATGACTGTGATCTACATTAGATACAGAAACTTCAAAATATTAATATTAATGATTTTTTGGAGTTTTTCAGAGCTGGTTCTAACTTTAGGAGCAGCCTCTGTTATAAAATGGACACTAGATCTTTCTTCAATAGCTGGTCTCATAGCAGCAATTGGAACTGGCACTAATGACCAAATAATAGTTATAGATGAGATATTGGTTGGCGGCGGAGAAAGGGAGGCCTACACAGTAAAACAGAGAATTAAAAGAGCTTTCTTCATTGTTTTTGGTGCTGCTGGAACTATTATAGCATCCATGCTTCCTTTGATGTTTATCGGTGTGGGTGTTATGAAAGGTTTTGCAATAGTTACAACCATAGGCGTTTTGATTGGAGTTTTTATAACAAGACCAGCTTTTGGAAGGGTGGCTGAAAAGGTTTTAGGAAGTTAATACTCGTTCTAGTGGTAAATTAGTTATTTTATTCTTTTACTTAAATTTTCATTTATGATAATGCTTTTTCTTGCTTTAGTTGTAGGTATACTATTTGGCATTATAGCTGGATTGTTACCCGGCCTTCACCCCAATAACACCATACCGATGATTTTGGGTATGGAGTTTATTTTCGGTTCTCTTGCTACAAGTATTATCTTAGTTTCTTCAGGTGTTGTTAATTCTTTTATAAATTTTATTCCTTCCATTTTATTAGGCGCCCCAGAAGAATCTACGGTTTTGGGTGTTTTGCCTGGTCACAAATTACTTCTGGAAGGAAGGGGTTTTGAAGCAATCAAATTAAGTGTAATCGGTTGCTTAGGTGGTGTTTTGTTTTCGATTCTAACTTTACCTTTCTTTGCTTTATTTATTCCGTCTTTTTATGAACTAATAAGGCCTCATGTTCATTGGTTACTTGTTGTTGCAATCGGCTACATGATATTGAGTGAATATGGTAAGAACAAAGTTTATGCAATTTCAATTTTTTTACTATCTGGTTTTTTGGGTCTTGTTGTTCTAAATAATTATCCTGATTCAGCTTTATTTCCCTTATTAACTGGTTTGTTTGGTTTACCTTCTTTAATCATTTCAATTAATGAAAAAACTAAATTACCTGAAAAATTTTCATTTGAAGAAAACAAAATTGATAAAAATGGTTTATTTTCTTCTATAGGCATAGGAAGTGTGGGTGGTGTTGTAGCAGGCCTACTTCCTGGTCTTGGAGCAACACAATCAACAATATTAACTCAAAGTGTTGTTGGCAAAGAGGGTGACGAAAGAAGTTTTCTGATATCTATAGGAGCAATTACCGTTGCTGATATAATCTACTCTATTTTTGCCTTGTGGTTAATTCATAATCCTCGTTCTGGAATTGCTGTTGGTGTTAGTAAACTTTTAGAGGTTGGTTTGAATGAAACTTTGATATTCGTATCAATAATTGTTATATCATCTGGAGTTGGAGCTTATGCAACTTTAAAAATGACAAAAATTTCATTAAAGTTTCTAAAGAAAATAGATTATTCTAAACTTTGTTTGTACACAACTCTTTTTCTTTTAATCTTAACATTTATATTTTCTAGTTTTATTGGAGTTTTAATTTTAATTGTATCAACAGCAGTAGGTATGATTCCAAATTTTATTAATATAAGAAGAACACATTCTATGGGATGTTTGATATTGCCTACAATATTGTTTTTTGCTGGTATTAATGTAATCTAGAATTTTATTTAACTTTAGTTTTTAAAATTGCCTCTGCAAACCTCATAATTAAAACTGTTACAAATCCCCATGCAATAGGTAACCATATTGGTATTCCTAATAATGTGGGATTAAAGTATCTCCATGCTCCGAAATGAATACAAATTATTTCAGCAAACGGGCCTGCAANTGCGCCACATAAAAAATAAATAACATCTCTTCTTTTGTACCAAATTTTAGTTCCAAAAATAATCAAAGCAATTAAAAGAAATNTAAGCGGTGGGTTTTCTGTATACAAAAAAGATATTAAAGCTATACTAAGAAGNTAAAGAGCAATTTCATAAATTAATTCTTTTCTTTCCATTTTCAATCATCTTTACTTCTTGTGTATTAGTGAATTTTTAGTATTCTTTTTTGCTATTACTATGATTTGGTCTCTATCACCAAAGAAGTTTCTATGGAAATATCCTTTTTTGATGACGTCAAATTTAGTTTCTTTTAACAACTCCGAGATTTGCTTCATAGTATAAACAAAGGTGTGTCTAGAATACGTGCCCCTAATATCACCTTTATGGTATGCTGGTTTGTAATATACATGATAATCGCCTTGTATGTTTCTACCCAATAATATAGATATATGTATCGAGAAAGCACATGCGTTTG
>JGI24422J19971_10000764_pt1 | contig 18585 bp, 13 predicted proteins | sample DeeMarSWOR152_54_FD_19971 | JGI IMG/M metagenome (IMG submission 19971) | reverse complement strand
GTTGACAACGACGGCGGCGTGGACTGTCTTTATATATCGAAAGACGATAATGATATTAGAAATCTAAGGACGATTTATAATTTAGCCGAAGCGGAGAAACAACGAGCTGATTCGGCAAAGGATGAAGGTAAAAGGTCTAAGATTGGTGAATTCGGTGAAAGCGAGGCTGCCCCTGCCAGCCACAAGCAGGGGCAGGCTTTAGAACTGAAGAAGCTTACGTCCAATCCGGATGGTTTGAAAGTGCTTGACGTTGACCAGGACGGTTTACAGGACGTCCTGATATTTGTCAGCTATGAGCTGCCAATATTAGTTCATCAGGTAGAAAAGAGAAAATTTGAAATAGTCGATTCGCCGAAAGCACAGGCCAGCTTGATTAAAGACGCGAGTCTGCATTCAATCGCTGTCGCTGATGTAGACGGGGACGCGGGTAAAGAGCTGCTGGTAGCCCAAAAGAACTTTGCAAGAAGCCTAATTTTNTCAGAGGGNCGNAGCTGGAATGTTATCGACCAATATAATGCCAAGGGNCCGGAGAACAAAATATCGGCCGTTGCTGCTTTTGATATTAAGGGAGAGGGCTCAAGGGGGCGACCTGCTATACTACTCCTGGACGGTCAAAAGGGTCAGCTTCAGATACTTCAAACCGGTGATGATAAGACCTATCGGGTTGAAAAGGAATTGGATGTCGGCAAGTGGAACGCTGCAGCACATCTAAAAATGCTGTTTGAACCGCTTACACACGGCGATGCTAAAAGCATCCTGGTGTTCGACAGCGAGAAGTTCGCCCTTATAACTCCGCCGGGCGACGGCAATCTTGCGCAGCATTTGGAGCAGCAGTTCAGCTACGAGACAAAAATAAAAGATGGAAGATACGGTAACCTTACAGCGGGAGATATAAACTCTGACGGCCGGACAGATATTATTATGGTGGAATACATACGCAATCACATGGAAATTCTTGCGCTCGATGCCGGCGTGAAGCCGGTTCCGGCAATGCGTTTTATGATATTCGAGCAGAAAAGTTATCGCGATAGTAAGACTCGTACCAAGTCCAGTGTTGAGCCGCGAGAGCTAAAGGTCGCTGACGTGACGAACGACGGTAAGGATGATTTAGTAATTATTATCCACGACCGTGTAATTATTTATCCTCAAGATTAACGCGAGTATTCATATGCCTTTCGTTCTTGAACGCATAGAATCAAGCATAAATTAAAAATGCGGCTATTATCAGGAGTGGAGCAAATATGGAAGGCTTTTTCATTCTTCTAATTCTGCTGGCTATTGGTTGTATTCTATGTGGGCCGATTGCGTTAATCATAAGCATTATTGCGTTGAATAAGATAAACGCGATGTACCGTGAGCTACGAGGAAAGGTGGAGAAGGTACCAAGAGAAGAGGCGGTTTTAAGGCCGGTGGTGGTAAGTGAAAAACGGGTCGAGACAAGAGAGGAGAAGCGGTCGGCGAAGGTGGTTGAAGCGGCGAGAGTTAAGGAGGCCAAAAAGGTCGGTGAGAAGCTTCTTAAAGTCCCAACTGAACCGATCAAGGAGAGGAAGAAAGCGGTAGCTGGCCGGAAACTTGGTACGCTTGAGCAGCGGATTGGTACACGGTGGATTCTTATTGCAGGCGTTATTGCCATAATTTTCGCGGTAGGTTTTTTCCTCAAGTATGCGTACGACAATAACTTGATTGGGCCTTTGGGGAGGGTCGTTATAGCTGCTGTTTCGGGTCTTGTTGCACTGACAATTGGGGAGGTGACGCGGAGAAGGGGATATGGAATCGTCGCCAAAGCAGTGACGGCGTTGGGATTTGCGATACTGTATGCGGCGGTTTTTTCGGCTTATCGCTTTTACGGATTGATTGACTCGACACCGGCTTTTGTTCTTGCAATACTCGTTACGTTGGCGGCAATGCTGTACGCGGTGAGCCTGGATGAGATTGTGGTTGCATTTTTATCTTTGCTTGGCGGCTTTTTGACACCGGTGATAGTGTCGACGGGAGAGAATCTGCCGGTGCCTTTGTTCAGTTATGTTTTGATTTTAGGCGTTGGCGCGATGCTGTGCGCATATTACCGGAAATGGCGAGCGGTAAATCTGCTTGCTTTTGTTGGGACATTTATCCTGTACACGGGTTGGTTTGAGAAATTTTACAGACCGGCGATGAGAGCTGCTGAGGGAGCACCGGAACAAATGACAGTTGCGCTGGTTTGGCTTGGGATGTTTTTCGGGATTTATCTTATGCTGCCGATGCTTTACGAACTGGTAAAAAAGGTCAAAGCTAAAGAGGAGGATGTGCTGCTTATATTAGCTAATGCTGCTGTTGTGTTTTATTACCTGTGGACTATTCTATTTGCAAAATACCGGGTAGGGCTTGCTTTTTGTGCTCTTGGATTGTGTGCGGCTCACTTGATTATGATGGCGGTGGTAAGCAAGCGGTACAAAGATGACCTGAATTTGCAGCTTACGCTGCTGGTGATTGGTCTGTTCTTCCTGACGATTGCAGTGCCGCTTTATCTGAGGATGTATGCGATCGCAATGGCCTGGGCCGTAGAAGGTGTTATACTGGCGGTAATCGGCTTGCGGTATCGTAGTGTCTGGACGCAGGCTGGAGGGGCTGTTGCGCTTTTGTTAAGTTTCGGCCAGTTGCTGCACCGGCTGCCAATGCACAGGGGAGCATTCGACTTAGTATTCAACCCTGCTTTTGGTACGTGGTGTTTTGTGACAGGCGCGCTGCTTGTGTGCCATATCATATACGGAAGAAATACAGAGTTACCAAAAGATTTACGCGGGTTAATTTCGCAGGTTCTTTACGCAGTGATATCGCTTTTATTGATGGCGGCGGCAGCGATGGAATGGTATTGGCATTGTGACTATAATGTGCCGGAAAACGCTGCCGGCGATACATACTTCATTGAGGGGATGATGATAATATTTACTGTGTTCACCCTGCTGTTCCTTGTTCGACCGATTTGTCCACGTGGTATGATAGCCAAGGTTTTGGCCGCAATTTTAGGTGGGGTTGGGTCAGTTTTTACGCTGTTGGCGTTTACAGAAGTCTACCAGAAAAGCTTCGTTATTTTTGCAAACGTAGAATTCGGGATAGCTCTTGTATTTGTTGCAGGGCTGTTTGCAGGTGCAGAACTGCTGAAACGGATGGTAAAGCAGGAAAAAGAGAACGTCATTTTAACGATGTTGTTTTGGTTAGCAGGTGTATTTGTGCTCTGGGTGCTGCTGACGGAGCAAATATATCTTTACTGGTATTGCCGCAACCGGTTCGCGGAAGGAATCGCTAACTGGAAGTTTTTATCGCATATGTACATATCAGTGATGTGGGCGGTCTATGGAGGGATTTTGATGACAGTTGGATTTTGGCGGAAGAGCAAGATTATGCGCTATATTGCGCTGGGTTTGTTTGCTTTGCTCTTGGTGAAAGTCTTTATTTTGGATACGAGCACGGTGAAAAGTGTGTATCGGATAGCGGCGTTCTTAGCGACGGGAGTTACATTAGTGGGAGTGTCTTACCTTTACCAGTTCTTAAAAAAGAAAGGCTTTTTCGAAGCGATGCTGTCTGAGAAAATATACGATAAGTGATTGCGAGGTTTAAGATGAAAAAGTCAAGGATTTTGGCTATTTTTGTGCTGCTGACCGCAATGGTGAGCGGAGTTTTCGCATTTGACCTGACCGAGTGGAAATTTAAGGCCGATGTGACTATTGAGGACGGCACAGGTGAATACTGCAGATTGACACTTACACCTGATATCTACAACGCAGCGAGACTTGATTTAGGGGACATTCGGCTCGTGGACAGTCATGGGGAGCAGGTTCCGTATGTGCTGGCCAAGCCACAGGATACCACTGAAAGCCTCAAGTATCAGCCAGCGATAATAAATCGCTCGACAAATGCAGAAAACGCAGCAATGGTAACGCTGGACTTCAGGACAAAAGTAGTGAAGAATTCCATCGAAGTTGTAACAGGGGGAAACAACTTCAGGCGAGCCGTTAAGACCGAAGGTTCGAATGATAATGTCGAGTTCTTTACACTGGTTGAGCAGGCGTATGTCTTTGCTATTAATCATAGCAGGCGATTTGAGCAAGTTGATTTGCCACTTAATGACTACCGTTATTTGAGGATCAGTGTCTGGCCGATGACAACAGAAGAGGAAAGTCCGGTTATAGATGAAGTAAAGGCGTTTAAGGTTAAAAAGAAGTTTGCAGACCGTCAGCCTGTGGAAATGGTACAGGTAGAGCACAGCGAAGATGAAAAAGGCAATTCGAGTGTTTACGTGTATGACTTGACACATCGTCACCTGCCGATAAGCGAAATTGAGCTGGATGTTGCTGATGATGCATTTTACAGGTGTGTTACGCTCGAAGGCAGAGATACTGCCACGCGGAAGGTCAAAATTGACAGCGAAGACAGCAGGCAGCGGTTCAAGGAAGTCGAGGTTAGTTGGGAAAGTGTAATCAACGACACCATTTACAGATATACGGAGGCGAATGGGCAAAAGCGTGAAAGGGTGGTTTTGCGTGTTCCTTCGAATAGACGTTGTTACAGGTACCTGAGGATTACTATCAAAAATTACGATGATAAGCCCTTAATAATAAGGTCAGTGTCGGCGAGGATGATACCGCATAGGATAGTGTTTACGGCTGGCGATAACGGCGCACCTACACTTTATGTCAGCTCGGCAAAAGCTGCGTCGCCGCGGTATGACCTTGTGCACAGGTTGAGCAAGCCGTTACAGGTCGAAGCGAGGCCGGCTATTGTGAGTGCTATTATCGACAACCCGCTATTTGGAAAGGCTGAGCAGAAACCTGTACCCTGGACGGAAAGGCATCAGGTCTTGCTGTTGATAATCATGGTGGTGGTAGCGCTGGTGCTGGCTGGGCTTATATTGAAATCGCTCAAATCGATACGAAGCGAACGTGTTCAGGATTAACTACCTGGAGACTAATCCAAGTATGCATAAGAGCTTCTAACAAAATGAATATTCGCATTTATCGTCATGCTGAGCAAAGCGAAGCATCTGGCATTAGTAAAGGATAAGAGATTCTTTGCTACACTCCGTTCCCCTCAGAATGACATTTAGGTCATTTTGTTAGAGACTTTAAGTGAAATATTCGGGTCGGCTTCTCATATACAGCGTGCTGGGTCGGTTTCCGGCAGAAAGGCCAATATGCAGACAAACGATGATATTTTGAACCTTCTGAGAGAAAAGGGCGCCGAAGCGGCACGAAAAATGCAGCGAGGACTAATATTGCAACCGGGTGCGATTGGCGATTGCATATCAACTCTGCCGTTAGCTGAATTTATGAAAGATTCTCTGCAATTGGGCGGAATTGATATTCTTGGGCACACCGAATATCTTGGCATTTTTCCGGGTAGAAGCTGCGTTGACAGTATTCGTTCGATAGATTCATTGGATTTGCATCGATTGTTTACCGAAACAAAGTCGTTTGACCTTGCGGACGGCGACGCCCTGATAAACGCCTTCGCTGACTATACCTGGATTGTGACATTTTTAGGTGAGCCTGACAGCGACTTTGAACAAAACTTGATTTATACGGCCAATTGCAGCCATAGCGCTGAAGTTATAACATTGTCGCTGAAACCGCAAAAAGACTTCTCTGGCCATTTAACGGAATTTTACACACAGCAGTTTGTGGATCAAAGCGGTTTGTCTTTGCAGACCCGGCGGGTTCGGCTCGGCGATTGTTTAATAAAAGCCACCAAAGCGGACATAAATAGAGGTGAAGAACTGCTCAGAGAGATTAGCATTGAGCCTTCTGAAAAGCTGGTGGTTATTCAGCCTGGCAGCGGCGGAGCGGACAAATGCTGGCATCTGGACAATTTTTTGGCTTTAGCCAAAGAGCTTAGTTCAAAAGGTATTGAAGTAATATTTTTGCTGGGACCCGCTGAGTCGGACAGATTCACCGATGCAATAATTAAGAATATAAGTAGTGTTGCAAAGTACTTGACGGATTTGTCTTTGACAGAGGTATTGAGGCTCCTGAGCTGTGCGAATGGTTTCGTCGGCAATGACAGTGGGATTACACATTTGGCAGCGGGATTGGGCGTCAGGACATTAGCTGTATTTGGGCCGACTAATCCGGCGGTGTATAGACCTATCGGGCCGGCTGTAACAGTATTTGTGAATAGTACCACAGCTTTCGCCAAAAAGCCCTCGGTGAGTCTGCAACGAGAGCTTCTGGCGGTTTTAACGTCGTGAAGTTTGAAGTGAGTTTTGATTTGTGGTAATTTTACGGGATTTCCAAACGCAATCCCTGCTTTCGCAGGAATAAGCTTGCACCTGCGGAAACAGGTGTGTATTTTGGGTCTCGCTTACGAGCTTATGAGCCGTTGCGGCTCAACCCATCAATGAGACACACTAAATTTGGCTCTGAAAAAGTTTTTTCATCGTTGTTACGATAGGACGATAATCAAGACTTGAGTAGTTGACGAGCACAAGACTTTGGTTTATAATGACCAAAGCTGACCGATTTGGCTTAGACAGGACTGTTAAGAAACGTCCACAACGGGCGGATTGAATATAAGTGTTTTATTGACAACAACATAAGCCGATTTGTCGTGAGGTATTTGTATGCAGGAAAGAACTTTGGGTGAAATAGCCGAGTACGTAGGCGGGCGGGTCTGCGGCGACCCTAATGTGATAATCAGGTCCGCCTCAACTCTTGGGCGGGCGGGCGAAGGCGATATTAGCTTTTTAACCAACCGCAAATATGAGAAGCAGTTACGAACAACCAAGGCAAGTGCGGTAATCGTAGGCAAAGAATCACCGACGGCTTCGGTTCCTCTTTTGATAGCTGAGGACCCTTACTATGCCTTTATGCAGGTAATGGTGCTGCTACATGGTCATCGAAAACACAAAAAGGTAGGCATCAGCCCGCGAGCTTCCATTTCCAACAGTGCGAAAATAGGATCAGACTGCCATATTTATGATTTTGTGGCAATAGCTGATGAGGCAAAGATCGGGGACGGCTGCATAATTTATCCCAATGTGTTCATTGGCCAAGGTGTACAAATCGGTAATGACAGTATAATATATCCCAATGTTGTCGTTTATGATGGGTGCAAAATAGGCAATCGTGTAATTATAAATGCTAATACAACGATCGGCGAAGATGGCTTCGGCTATGCCAGTCATAAGGGCATACATCACAAAATACCACAGACCGGCATTGTGGTTATAGAAGATGATGTTGAAATCGGAGCCAGTTGCGGAGTCGAACGAGGCACACTCGGCGATACAGTTATAGGCCAAGGTAGTAAACTGGGTGATTTAATCGCGATAGGTCACGGCACAAAAATCGGTCCACACTGTTTACTTGTGGCTCAAGTAGGAATTGCCGGCTCAACGAGCCTCGGGCATCATTGCATAGTCGGTGGGCAGGTGGGTATTGTCGGTCATCTCAATATCGGAAACAACGTTACAATCGGAGCCCAGGCCGGTGTTATTAATAATATTTCGGATGGTAAAGTGGTATTGGGTGCGCCTGCTATCGACGCAAACCAGGGTAAGCGAGCGTACGGCATGATACAATACCTGCCTGAGATGCGGCAAATTATTCGGGACCTTCAGAGTCGAATCGAACGAATTGCCTCAACCACCGAATCAGATTCTGAAAATTCAGATGAATAATAGCATGATTCGCGTATTGAACAAGGAGTATCGAATTTCGAACAGGGCATTTCCTTGAACGAGATACGAGATACGAGAGACGATAGAGAAAATGTACTTGGCTTAATTGCCGGCGAGGGCCGACTACCCTTTCTCGTAGCCGCCGGCGCCAAACAGGCGGGATTAAGAGTAATTTGTGTCGGCTTGGCGGAGACGGCGGAGCAGAGTCTTGCTGACGAGGTTGACGTGTTTTATAGAGTTGCGCTTGCCCGGCCGGGGGCATGGATACGAAAGTTAAGAAAGCACAGCGTAAGGCGAACGATTATGGTCGGTCGAGTAGCCAAGGGGCGAATTTTTACCCCCTGGCGAATACTGCGGTATCTGCCCGACTGGAGGGCATTCAGGATATATTACTGGCGGCTGCACGGCAAAAACTGGCTTACTGATTCGTTTTTGTGCGCCCTTGCCGATGAACTGGCCAGCTGTGGAATAGTATTGGAGAATTCAACGATGTACTGTAAGGAGCACCTGGCAACTGCGGGTGTTATGACAACAGCACCGCCGCGCCCGTCATTAAAAGGTGATATTGAGTTTGGCTGGGAAATAGCGAAGAAGCTTGCTGAACTGGATATAGGCCAGGCAGTTGCAGTGAAGGAAAAAGAAGTGATAGCTGTGGAGGCAATAGAAGGAACGGCGGCGATGATTGAGCGAGCAGGTCAATTGTGTCAATCGGGCGGCTGGACGCTGGTCAAGACTTCCAGACCAGACCAGGATATGCGATTTGACGTGCCGTGTGTGGGACCTGATACTATCAGAAGTTTAGCTAAAAATGGGTGTAAATGCTTGGTTGTAGAAGCAGACAGGACAATAATTATCGACAAACCAGAAACAATCAAACTTGCCAAACAGTTGGGTATAAGTATTTTAGGGCGTTGCGTTTCAGACAAGCACGAAGGCCTGTGAAATATCCAGCTTAGCGGTTTCCGTACATTGATTCATAATACTTCTGGTAGTCGCCGGAAACAACGTTACGCAGCCAGTCCTCATTTTGAAAGTACCAGTCTATAGTCTTATTAATACCTTCCTCAAAGCTTACTGATGGCCGCCAATCAAGCTCGTTAATTATCTTGTTTGCATCAATAGCGTATCGCCGGTCGTGTCCCGGCCTATCGGTTACGTGCTTAATGAGTGACTGTGGCTTGCCCAGTCGGCTAAGTATCACATCAATAACTTGAAGATTTGTCTTTTCATTGCAGCCACCAATATTATAAATCTCGCCGGGCGGGCCTTTCTGTAAAACGTGCCATATAGCGGTGCAATGGTCATAAACATACAGCCAATCCCGAACATATAAGCCGTCGCCATAAACAGGCAGTTCCTTGTCATTGAGAGCATTGTTAATCATCAGCGGGATTAATTTTTCCGGGAACTGGTATGGGCCGTAGTTGTTCGAACATCTGGTTATGTTGTATTTTACTCCCCAGGTATGGCCGAAAGCTTTCACAAGATGGTCCGCTGCGGCTTTGCTCGCTGAATACGGCGAATTTGGACTCAGTGGTGTTTGTTCGGTGAATTTGCCCTGCGAACCGAGCGCACCGTAGACTTCATCGGTCGAAATTTGAATGAACCGCTCTAACTTTTTGTCGCGTGCGGCTTCGAGCAGGGTTAATGTGCCGGTAACATTCGTTTCTACAAAAACCTTTGGTGCAGTGATTGAGCGGTCCACATGGCTTTCAGCAGCGAAATTAATAATCGTATCTATCTGATACTCGTCGATGATTTTCTCTACCAGCGCGCCGTGACATATGTCACCTTTTACGAATTTGTGGTTTTCGTGCTCTAATAATTCAGCCAGGTTTTCGAGGTTGCCAGCATAGGTNAGCTTGTCCAGATTGACGATAAAACAATCGGGGTGCTCNGAAAGCACCATTCGCACAAAATTGCTTCCTATAAATCCTGCACCACCTGTAACAAGAATTNTTCTCATAACTGCCTCAAAAACTGTTCCAACGGGACCTGCCAGGGTTCGATCGGCTCATTAAGCAAAGTCTTTATCTTACTACAATTGAAACGACTGTTTAAGGGTCTTGCAGCGGCACTAACATAATCGCTGGTTTTGCAGGGCAACAGGTTAACATTCATCGAGAGCTTGTCAAATATAAACCTTGCCATTTCGTACCGGCTGACATAGCCGGCACTGGCGAAGTGAAGTATGCCCTCCGGCCTTCTTGGCAACAGTTTGCAGATTACCTTTGCAACTTCGGTTGTAGCTGTTGGTGAACCTACCTGGTCGTCAACAACCTTTAATGTTTTATCAGCTTTTGAGCGTTTGATTAGCTTGTTTACAAAATTATTGCCGCGAGAACCATAGGTCCATTCGACACGCACTATACAATGATGGCAGCCACTTTGGCCCAGCAACTGCTCACCTGCCAGTTTGGTCTTGCCATACGTGTTTATGGGATTGGGAGTGTCGGTCTCAACGTAGGGCCTGTTTGACCGGCCGTTGAAAACAAAATCGGTACTTATGTGCAAAAGCCATACGTCAGTTTCTTTTACGAGAGCACCAAGCCGCCCTACCGCTGCCGCGTTGACCTGATATGCCAGTTCGGCTTCAGTTTCTGCGCCATCAACATCAGTATAAGCTGCGCAATTGACGATTGTCCCCGCAGCACTGACGACTTCTTTTAAGTGCCGGGAGTTGGTTATGTCAAATTCTGGTAAATCAAATACTTTAACATTGAAGCCCTGCTGCTCGCAGGTCTTTGCGAGGTCAGCTCCAAGCATACCTCTGCCACCCAAAATGGCAATCCTGGTATTGTTAGTTACCATCACAGCCTCCGGAAATACGGCAACTTGTCAAGTGGAAGGTCTTTAAGTCTGGGATAGTTTGCATCTTTGGGCGATAAGACGGGCTTCTTTGTCGGCCAGTCAATGTTAAGGTCGGGATCATTCCAGATGATGCCACTTTCAGTCGCCGCATTATAGAAATCCGTGCACTTATATGAAAAAACCGCGGTCTGGCTTGTAACACAATATCCATGAGCAAAACCCGGCGGAATATATATCTGTTTATGATTCGTATCAGAAAGTACATCACTGACCCACTGGCCAAAAGTTGGAGAACCAACGCGAATATCGACAGCAACATCCACAACCTGGCCTGATAAAACCTGAACCAATTTACCTTGTGATTGAGGGTATTGAAAATGTAAGCCGCGCAAAATCCCTCTCTTGGAAAATGAGACATTGTCCTGCACAAAGGGGCCTTGGATACCGGCTTTCTCGTAACGCATGCTGTTCCAGGTCTCTAAAAAGAATCCTCTCTCATCAGAGAACACATCCGGCTCCAATACGAGCACTCCTGGCAGTTTCGTCCCTTTAGCATTCATTTTATACCGGTATATCGGCTAACGGCATTAAATGTTGTCAATACCGACTTTTGTTCTGAGCATCGGCACGTCACGATGGTCGTTTGGCGTCGATAAGACCTGTAGAAAAAGCAATTTCCACAGGGCGCGGTCATCAGCACCTCATTCGAGAAGACCGTATTTAGCCTTGCTATTTTTGTCACAGAGCAAGCTCCTTTATGGCCAGTTCATTGGCTTTGTTGAGCGACTCAAACGTCCCTGCGTCCGTCCACCAACCCTCAAGGATATCATAAGCCAACTGGCCTTTTGCAATATAAGCGTTGTTAACGTCGGTGATTTCAAGCTCTCCGCGAGCTGATGGTTTGAGCGTCCGGATAATATCAAAGACGGAGGCGTCATAAAAATATACGCCGGTTATAGCATAATCTGACTTGGGTTTCTCAGGTTTTTCTTCGATGCCGATGACCCTGTCACCTGATAGTTCCGCAACGCCGAAGCGCTGGGGATTCTGAACCTGCTTGAGCAACAGCCTTGCACCGGTCTCTTGGGAGATAAATTTGTCCGCATACTCTTTAAGATCAGCTTCAAAGACGTTGTCGCCGAGAATAACGACCAGGGGTTGGCCGTGTGCGAAGTCTTCGGCTAATGCCAAGGCCTGGGCAATTCCGCCTGCCTCATCCTGGACTTTGTACGTAAATCGGCAGCCGAAATCTTTTCCCGAACCCAGCAGGCTAACGACATCACCCATATGCTCAACCCCGGTTACAATCAGGATTTCCTCAATGCCGATGGATGTCAGTTTTTCAATGGGGTAATATATCATTGGTTTTTGCCCTACCGGAAGCAAATGCTTATTCGTGACCTTGGTCAACGGCATAAGCCGCGACCCCGTGCCGCCAGCAAGAATAACACCTTTTAAATCCATACTTAATCTCCTTACGAGTTTAACGCAGTTCAAAAATTTTAAGTCCTACAGGCGCTTATGTCAACCACAGATCGCGGATATCGGCACGTAGGTTCTAAATGCTGTTTTGGCCAGAGATGTTGAAGAGTTTAAATAAATCTCTTCAAAAATATTTTGCTTAATCCTCTTCGATAATTGCTTTTGTTGCTCCTGTGGTAAATCCACCATCCACCAAAATCATTTGCCCTGTAATGTACTCCGAAGCGTCTGAAGCTAAAAAGACAACTGTGCCGTCAAGATCATGCGGTTGTCCCGGGCGATTTAAAGGAATGCGACTCGTGATATAATTTACCCATTGTTTATTCTCATATAATACAGCGTTTTGTGCTGTTTTGAACCAGCCGGGTGCCAGTACGTTTACTGTTATTCCAAACTTGCCCCACTCCGCAGCCAAGCTTCTGGTCATTAACAAAATGGCACCACGACTCGCTGTGTAAGGTGCAATTCCTTCCATACCAAAAACGCACGTACACGAGCCGATATTTATTATCCTGCCATATTTTCGCTTTATCATCTCCTTAGCTACCGCTTGGGCGCAAAAGAAACTCCCTTTGAGATTTGTATCCAATACGGTATCCCAATCCTGCGAGGAGACTTCGGTGCTTGGTTTTCGGATATTCAAGCCGGCATTGTTAACCAGAATATCAATTTTTCCATATTCTTTTACAGTCAACTTAACTATATTCTCGATGTCGCTTTGCGAGAGCACATCCAACTTGACAGGTAATGCCTTCCTGCCCAGAGACTCTATTTCCTGCTTGAACTCGCTCAAGCTTGATAATTTCCGGCTCGTAATCACCAAATCGGCACCTGCTCTGGCAAGTGCCCTGGCAAAATACTGACCCAGGCCACGACTGGTTCCGGTTACAATCGCTACTTTGCCGGAAAGGTCAAAAAGATCCTGCATTTTGACCTCCTCAAAGATTAAGGTTCCAAAACAATTTTCAACAAATTTTCCTCAGCCTTGAGCAATCGCTCAAAAGCACGTGGTCCTTCTTCCAGCGGCAAAACGTCGCTGATTAACGGCTCGACGTTAATTTTTCCCGAAGCTACCAGCTCTATACAATCACGAAATTCGCCCGAACTGGCATAAGAACCTGTGAAGGTAAGCTCTCTTGCTACTAACTCCTGCAAATTAAACTCGGCGGTCTTCTGCAAATTACCAACAGCGACAACATGGCCGCCTATCTTTGTTACTGAAACTGCGTCCTGAAAAGTGTCTGCATACCCGACGGCTTCGAAAGTTACATCTGCTCCTTTATCATTTGTTTTTCCGAGAATCGCTTTTTTCAAAGCAGATTTGCCAGGATTAACGACTTCGTCTGCCCCCAACTTTCTCGCTATATCAAGTCGAAATTCATTTATATCGGAAACAATAAACTTTGACGCTCTTCTCAGCCGGGATGCCTGCAGAATGAAAAGCCCGATTGTCCCGGCTCCAATAACCACAACCGTATCATTGGCCGAGATGGGGGCTCTGTTGGCGGCATGCATAGCTATTGATACCGGCTCCAAAAGAGCTGAATGAACAAACGACATACTATTCGGAATTTTCGATACAATCCACCACGGAACCGCAACATACTCGGCAAATGCGCCATGTCTCTTGAAGGTAGGTATGGAAACGCCTAATACCTGTCGATTTTCACAGCGATTATACCAGCCCTTGCAGCACGGCTCGCATTTATTGCAATATACGGTCGAATCAAAGCAAACTCTATCGTTCCTTTCAAAGTCTTTTACATTTTTGCCCACCTCTTCAATAATACCAGCTGCCTCGTGACCCATAATCAAAGGGGGAATTCTTCTGCCAGTCTTACCTGTATAGCCATGAACGTCCGAACCGCATATGCCACAAGCCTTGACACGAATCAGCACATCATCGTCACCCACCGCCGGGTCCGGAAAATCCGAATATTCAAAACAATACGGTTTAGTGTAAATTAAAGCCTTCAATTATGCCTCTCCAAGTAACGTCGAAGAACCGATTGAATCTGAACCACGCCGGAATAACAAAATACTCGAAAAGCAACCAATGTTCACCAACTTTATTGAAGAACAGCTAAAAATTTAGCTTTTAGAGGTCCTCAAACAACCCTATAGTATGGCTTACAACACATTTTTACATCAACATTTGAAGGGACACTACAATGGTAAGGAAAACTACAAGACGCCAGTTTCTGTCTGAAAGCGCGGGGCTTGCTACTCTAATATAGTTGAACGTATGGGATGAGGACATCGCTAAGATATTGAAGACCTTAGAGGAAAAAAAATGGCGGATAATACGCTTGTTATTTTAATGAGCGATAACGGCGCCAACAAAACCGGCAACAATCTACCTTTCTCCGGCTATAAAGGAAATCTTTTTGAAGGTGGTATAAGAGTTCCATGTATTGTAAAATGGCCCGCTGTGCTCCGTAAGGGCATGGAATCGAACCAGCCCTGCATAACAATGGATTTTTCTCGATCTATTTTTAGAGCGGCGGGCGCCAAACCACCTGAGAATCGCTTATTTGATGGGATAGATATTTTGAGGGCTGTAGAAATTAAACAGCCTGTTCAAAAACGTACACTTTTCTGGCGTGTCCGCAGAGGACAATGGACCAGAAAGGCCGTCCGAGATGGCTCTTTGAAATATATCCTACTTCAAGAAGGTAACGATGTGAAAGAATATCTTTTTGACCTCGAAGAAGACCCTGCAGAAAAAAAATAACCTCTTTAGCGGGCGAAAAGAAGATGTACGAAGATTAAAAATGCTGTTGGAGGATTGGGAAGAACAAGTAAAGCATAAGCGCTAATCGCTTATTTGTTTTTGTCTGATAAGAATGCAAAATAGCTTGGGAGGTAACAAATGAACAGTAATGACAAAAAAACTACAAGGCGCAAATTTCTGAAGAATTCGACTCTGGCCGCAGCTTCTGTTACGTTGGGCCTCAAATCTGCAGGTGTTCCAGTAATACAGTCTGTACTTGGAGCTAATGAAAGAATTCGTGTGGGGTTTATTGGTGTGGGTAATCGTGGAACGCAGCTTCTTACAGGTTTTTTGCAACAAAGTGATGTTGAGGTTGCAGCCCTTTGTGATGTGTATGAGCCTTATTTGGCAAGAGATTACTCTAAAGTTGACAAGAAGCTGAGAGATTCTCTGGGCGGCAGAGTTCCAAAGATGACAGAAAAACTTGGCGACAATATCTTACGGTACAGGGATTTCCGTCGTCTACTGGGCCGCAAAGACATAGATGCGGTTGTTATCTCAACGCCCGATCATTGGCATGCCGTCCAGACTATTATGGCTTGCCAGGCCGAAAAGGATGTATACGTGGAAAAGCCACTATCAATTACCATAGTTGAAGGCCGAAAGATGGTTGAAGCCGCGAACCGATATAATCGGGTTATACAGGTCGGGCTTCACCGACGCTCGTCGAAATCATACGGTCAAGTAGTTGACCACGTTCAGGCAGGTAAAATCGGCAAAGTAACAGTAGCCAGAGCTTACCGAATAAGTAATATGCATCCGAATGGTATTGGAAAATATCCCGATACAGCTCCGCCGAAGAACCTGGATTGGGATATGTGGCTTGGTCCCCGGCCAAGGCGCCCTTATAAGGACAATATACCCTTATATAAGTTTCGGTGGTGGGAGTCTTATTCCTCACAAATGGCCAATTGGGGCGTTCATTATTGTGATGCGATGCGGTGGGTTCTGCAGGAGCAGGCACCTGTGTCAATATCTGCGCACGGTGGAAGATTTGCGGTTGATGATGATCGGACAATTCCGGATACGATGGAGGTGATTTTTGAGTTAGCATCAAGCGCACTGCTTATCTTTGGTCAATATGAAGCAAGCGGAGGCCCCGCTTTGGCGGATGGAGAGGTAGAGTTCCGCGGCACGCTGGGAAATCTTTATGCCGGCACAAGCGGAGAAGATGGGTATAAAATCGTGCCTTCAAGAGGTGGACAATTTCAGGATAGTAATCTTAGAATCGAGCCGGTAGAAGGTAAGCGAACAGATGGAGACCTTACCGTTCAGCACATTCGAGATTTTCTTGATTGCATAAAGACCCGCCAGCGAACCAATTGTGATATGGAAACGGGGCACCGCTCGACGACGTTCGCCCTATTGGCCAATATCGCTTTGGCTACAAAGTCTCGGATTGAATGGGACCCGAAGAGCGAACGAATTATCAACAATGAAAAGGCCAATGAGCTGCTGCACTACGAATACCGAAAGCCGTGGAAATTGAGCTAAGATTTGAGACCCGAGTTAAGAATTCCTACGAAGAATGGTCTCTTTCCATATAGACGGATTTTTTCGAGGATTTCAATATGCTGTGCGGATTTGCTTTAAGTCGCAGCTTTTGAGAAAAGCCCCTACTCCATTACCATCAATGCTATCAATAGCGCGATTGGGCGCTCACAAAGGCAAGATCGGTTTAATGTGAATTGCCTTCCTGAATAAAATAATGCCCGGAGCAATTCAAGCATCGATTATCAGGTGTGATTTCGCCCATACTGCGCATAAATACAAATTAGTAGCTTGCACTTCATTATTATGGGACGCTAAAGACACGGCCCGTAAAACCTGCTTATCAGTACTAAAAACTGCAAAAAATACTGCAAAAATTTCTTTTCGTCTTGCTTTTGAATTCAGTTTCTTATATAATGAAATAATTCTATATTGGCTCTTTAGTTCTCAGGAGTAATATTGGGCGGTTCTTTGATATTTTTTGAGTGCCAGTATTTTATGCGGTGGAAACGTTTTGTTTCCTTGGGGGCAGGGTTTTATAGCATGTTCCAAGCCTTATTTTAAGAATGTATAGCTTCTAATTGGTCAATTTAAGGAGATTCACTATGAGTATCTCGAAAACGATGGTGTGCTTTGCTCTTATTTTTCTCTTAGGGTCTGTGGTTTGTTTTGCAGGGGATGGCCTAGAGCAAAGGACCGCAGAAACCACAGAAATTGAGCAAATGCGTGAGGAGGCCCAGAGAAAAAGACGAGAAGCCTTCGAAAAAGCCAAAGCCAAGCTCCAAGAACAGATTACGGAAATTGATTTACCCGAAGACACAACGCGGCTGGTGAATGTAAAGGAAATACGCATCAGCGGGAACACTCTGATATCAACCGACAAATTGTTGAAGAATATGCCTCTGATTTATAACGCTTCCGACAAGCCGCTGAAAGAAGCTAAGAGTGACTTCCTTTATGATTTTAGGGTTCTACACGATATAATTTTAGAACCCGGCCAGACTCGTCAGGTCTCCGCACGAACCATTCGTGGTTTTACCCAGTATCTTCTTTCTGTCTACCGTGAAAGAAATTATGCAGGCATATACGTTTATGTACCCGCAGATGCCATGATAGACGGCGTGACGTTAAAAGACGATTTACTGCCTGTAGAAGTACTTGAGGCCGCAGTAACAGAAGTCACGGTAACCCATTACGATGCCCAGCAAAACAAAGCGGAAAAAGGGTATCTTTCGAGCTCTGCCGTTCTGGCCTGGTCGCCAGTAAAAGAAGGGCAGGTAGCAAATCAGAAAGAGCTGGACGATTTTGTCAACCTTCTCAACCTTAATCCTGACAGGTACGTTACAGCAACGGTGAAGCCAGGTGCTGAGAAAAAATCGCTCGGTGTCGAATATGATATTTACGAAGCGGACCCCTGGCACTATTTTATTCAGGTGGACAACGCCGGCACGAGGGACAGACAATGGTCCCCAAGGGTCGGTCTTATCAATACCAATCTTCTTGGTATAGACGACAGATTTACCGCGATGTATCAGGCCCCGTGGGAAAAAGGCATAGAGGAGAATTACTCCCTGTTCGGCAGTTACGATGTTCCACTGATGGGACCCAAGCTGCGTCTTAATGTTTACGGCGGCTACAGCGAGTTTGATATAGCCCCGGAGGCCGGTCTGTTCAATTTCCTCGGTAGCGGTTTCCTAACTGGCGCCGTATTGCGTTACAACGCCCTTCAGATGAGTGGCTGGTTCTTCGATGTTACCGGCTCCTATAGCCATGAGAGGAGCAAGATTACTCCTTCGCTGTTCCCAGATATGAGAGCTGATGTTAGTATGAACTTGTTAGGTGTAGGAGCTGAATTACACCGTTCGGATGATATGTCAAATACATCCATCGGATTTAACCGGGTTCAGAATGTGACCGGTTCCAGTCAGGGTGCGTTTTGGAATTCTGCCACATTTACGGGCGCCCGCATGAACGCAGAGCGAGAGTTTGCTATTTACACGACCTCTGCCGCTCACAGTCAGTATATCGACCCCAATAAGGTCCATCGACTCAGCGGCACTTTCCGGTGGATAACATCCAACGAACGATTGGTCCCTGCAAAGATGACAACCTTCGGAGGACTGTACTCAGTTAGAGGCTACCACGAATATGAAATCGTTGCCGACGGCGGCGAACTTTTATCCGCTCAATATGAGTTTGACCTGGTGAAATATAACCAAGCCACGCAAATTGCCGAATCCGAGCCGACCGAAGCGCAGGCTGAGAGGCCGTTGCTTAGAAAACTGGCTCCGTTGGCCTTTCTTGATTACGGCCACGCCAAAATAAAAGACCCGGTAGCAGGTGAGACGCCGGATCAGACACTCCTTTCGGTGGG